>Ga0111541_10000201_pt1 | contig 18965 bp, 14 predicted proteins | sample Knorr_S7_td_DCM__FD_83039 | JGI IMG/M metagenome (GOLD analysis project Ga0111541, IMG submission 83039) | Marine microbial communities from Southern Atlantic Ocean transect - Knorr_S7_td_DCM_ad_131m_LV_B (version 2) (version 2) | ecosystem: Environmental > Aquatic > Marine > Oceanic | place...
CTGGGCCACCTGGGCCACCAAATCCAAGAGCTATAGATGGAGGAGGAGGACCACCTGGGCCACCTGGGCCACCTGGGCCACCAAATCCACCACCTGGGCCACCTGCGCTAGCAAATGGATCAATGTAATTGTCAGGTATCTCCATGACTATATCTTGACCTTCAACTAAGTCAGAACCACCTCTTCCAAATACTTTAAATTCTCCTGCCGCTGGATCAATACCAAAATTAGGAGCAAAGTCTGGGCCACCTGGGCCACCTGGGCCACCTGGGCCACCTGGGCCACCGCCTGGGCCAAACGCTGCTGGTCCAAATGGTGCTGGTGCACCTGGGCCACCAAATGTAGTAGGACCGCCAAATATATCTCTTGGTCCTTCCATCATTGCAGCCGTGAACATTGATACGTCTTCTTGAGCAAAAGTAGCTGGCCCACCATTTCCAGTTACAACAACTGGAGGAGGCATAAATCCAGCCATATTTCCATCTTCTGTGAATAATACTTTACCTTGAATGTCTGCAACTACAGAATTACCTGAAGCATCCTTAGTTACTACTTGAATTTTCTCTTCTAGCATGTCAAGTAAAGCATCGTCCTGAGACGCAGCTGCAAAACATGAAGGAGATAAACAAGACATTTCTGTTATTGGCTTAAATCCTGATACATCCCCAGAAGCATCTCTAAATACTTCCTGAGGTCTAAATTCATGACCAGTCATCTGGGTTCCATCAGAATTAAAAAATACTGCATCTTCTTCAGGAATAAAATAGTCTGCTAATCCTGCAGGAGGCCCACCTGGTCCACCTGGTCCACCTGGTCCACCTGGTCCACCTGGTCCACCTGGAGGAGCCTTCATAAATGCTATAGCATCAAATAAATCAATTGGAGCTTCTGTTCCACCAACTAATCCAGGATCAAAGTCAATTCCTGGTCCACCAGCTACACCTGCTTCAGTTCTCTCTAACATTGCACTAGATTGCTCCACAAAGAAATCTTTACCTATAATTTCTCCAGCTTCTAAACCACTAAAACCATCAGCTCCGATTCCTATAGTTGTTCCTGCAGCCATTCCTACAGGTTCACCATCTTTACCAAATACTATTGGGCTAGGAATCATAAATTCTTGGAATTCTCCAGTAGTGGCATCAACTGAAAGGAAAGGCATCTCATTCACAACTGCTAAAGTTCCATCGGCATTATAATCTAACGCAGGTATTACAGGAGGCTCAGGAGCAGCACCTGCACCTGTTTTCATTATATTTGGATCCAAAGGAATGCTTCCTTTAGGATTTCCGAATAGATCATACTCAATAATAGTAGGAACTAGATTTCCATCAGGGTCAAAGGTCGAAAGTGGTATCGGAGATAAACCTGCAGACGCACCTGCAGTACCTTCAACTGGGGCTTTTGGTGCAAACGCGTTAAAGAAAGTAGTTGCAACCAGCTTATCTTCACCTGTCTTGTCTCCTAAATAGAATACATCAGGGACTTTACCGTCAATTTCATTTCCTTCAACGTCAGTAGCAAGCATGTCACCCATTTTCTTTCCAATTGGGTTTCCACTTGGATCAAATATCACTTGGTCAGGCTCTTTTACACCTATTTGATTTCCGCTTTCGTCATAAAGAGGTTCTGGCATAGGAGGCAAGAATTTTTCCTTAAATGCATCCTTTGCCCCTTCAAATCCTACTTTACCTCCAGTAACAGTATCTATACCTGCAGTATTTTCTACAACAGTTGCACCTTCAAAGTCACCTACTGTTTCAATCAAATCTTCTTGTAAAGCAATCAATTCTTCTTCGGTTGCGTCACCATTAGCAACTGCTTCTTGCAGTTCAGAAGCTTCAACCATCAAATCCGCTGCTGCTTCATCCACTGCCTTAAGCCCTGCTCCTTCTTGAAGTTCATCTGAAGCTTCAAGAACTTGGTCAAGTGGCACAGGAAGTAACATATCCGGATCTAGCACTGACTCTGCTTCAAAAGCTTCGCTAGTTATTTCCAACGCAGCATCAATGCTTCCTGATTCCTTAATGGCTTCTACGCCATCAGGTCCTGCTAAAGCAGCAACTTGAAGAACAGCAATGTCTTCTTGCACTTTGTCAGATTCAAGAGCAATCTCTGCAGCTTTCTCTAATACCTCTTCATCAAATATCTCTTCACCAGCCAAAGAAACAATATAACCTACATCTGCAGCCAACATTGGGTCTGCTTCAAGCATTTCTTCAGTACAAGGTTTTTCTTCACTTGCCTGAAAAGCAACTCCTGGCTTAACTACCATGGCTTGTATTTCTTCTTTATGGTCGCTGCCGTCACCATCTTCATTATCAAAATCATGTTCTGATTTCTTTCTAACCATAGTCGCCGTACCTTCAAGTAGTTCAATCTTAGTATCAACGCTTACAGCTTTGTTATCACCAGTACAAATAGGATCATCAGCATGATCAGGGTTTGAACATTCATCTAGCTCTTCTTTAATGCCAACTCTTCTTGATAATGATCCGCCAGTACCTTGAATAGTTACAGCTCCATCAGGTGTCAAGAAAGCCCATGTGTTTGGAGGCGACTCTGCAGGAACAACATCAAAAGCAACTCCACCATTAACTATTTTAAGGTTAACGTGCCTTTCCCCTCCTTGAGAAACTCCCCCATTAATCAATTGGTAAAGAGCTATATCAAGCTCCGTGTTTGGTTCCAAAAGTACCATGCTTCCATCTTCAAAATTTAAAACAGCAGTAGATACGGTTAGAGTTTTAACTCCCCATCCCTGTTCTATAGGTTGTGCATCAACTGCATCAATCCAGCCTTGCCCATCTTTCATATTAAACTGGGCCTTACCTTCTAGAATAGATAGTGTTAGGGGTGCCATTTCAACAGTAACTTCGACAGAAAGCTCACCTGAAAGATTAGGCATTTCGGCTTCAGAATCTGAATCATCTGATTTCCCAGTTTTTTGCTCGACCTTTTCTTCAACCTTTTCTTGGATTACTTCCATTTTCTCTGCTATCTCATCTGTTCCACCACATGCAATTACAGCAAATAAGCTAGCAAAAACCAACAACATTTTGAAATATTTCATATTAATTAATTTATTCATTTTATTTATTTTGATTGTTTTAAATTTTGAGAATTTTAATTTTATCACATTAGGAAGTAATTAAGTTAATAATTTCAAATTGGTTTAACTACCAAAAATGATTTAAATAATTTAGAATGACTTACGCTTAAGCGCCCCTGTAGCTCAGGGGATAGAGCAACTGCCTTCTAAGCAGTGGGTCGGGGGTTCGAATCCCTCCAGGGGCGCCATTTAAATAAATATGACAATTTCAAAAAAAATAGAACAATTCATGAATGAGAGCTCATGGATTCGAAAAATGTTTGAGGAAGGCATAAGCCTCAAGGAGAAATATGGTCATGAAAATGTTTATGACTTTTCACTAGGCAACCCCATATTAGATCCCCCTGAAGAATTTTTTAACTCACTTAAAGAAATATCAGAGTCAAAAATTAAGGGAATACACGGATATATGCCAAATGCCGGATTTAAAAGCACAAGGTCTAAAATATCTCAAAAAATTTCAAATCAAAGTAAATCTGAACTTAACCCTGATGATATTTTAATGACTTCGGGTGCCGCAGGAGCTCTAAATGTAATACTTCATTCTATAATTAATGAGGGTGAAGAAGTTATAATTTTTAAGCCTTTTTTTCCAGAATATAAATTTTATGTTGATAACCACGGAGGAAAGTCTTTATTTTGTGATTTCAAGGAAGATTTTACCCCTTCCATAGATAACCTAAAATCATTAATTAGCTCAAAAACTAAGGCGTTAATACTTAACTCACCGAATAATCCTACCGGAGTGTCTTATCCTGAAAAAATATTAATAGATATTTGCCAAGTTGTTTCGGAAGCAGAAGCAAAATTTAATTCAGATATTTTTATTATTAGCGATGAACCCTACAGATATTTAGAATACGAAGATAGTAATCAGCCATTTATTTTTGACTTGCACAAAAACGGCATAATAGCATCTTCTTTTTCCAAAGATTTAAGTATAGCCGGAGAAAGAATAGGATTTGTAGCATTGGGAGAAAAGATAAAAGATAAAGAATTGATTATAGATGCGCTTAATTTTTCCAATAGAACCCTTGGATTTGTGAATGCACCTGCACTTGGACAAAGACTAGTCGAAAATTCAATTAATGCTTTAGCTGATATTAATAAATATAAGACGAAAAGAGACTATTTTTATTCTGAATTAATTAATTTTGGTTATGAAATTGTTATGCCAACAGGAGGGTTTTATTTATTTCCTAAATCTCCAATAAATGATATTGAATTCACAAATCTATTGAAAAAAGAGAAAATACTAGTTGTGCCTGGCACAGGGTTTGGTGCCCCGGGGTATTTTAGAATTTCCTACAGTGTAGATGACTCAGTAATTGAAAATTCTCTTGATGGATTCAAGAAAGTTATAAAAAGTTTTAAAACTTAACATTTGACAGATCTTTTAATCCTGAACCAGTAATAGGAACTAAAACATTAGAATTTTTTCCAAGAACCTTCTTGTTTATTAATTTCTCAACTCCAGCTAATGCTGCGGCACATGTTATTTCAGAAAGAATGCCCCAATTAGCAATTTCTCTGTGCCAACTTAATGTTTTTTCTTCAGAAACAATTTCACTCTCTCCGCTCGATGCATTTATACATTCAATAACTTGATTAATTCTTGGTGGGTCGGTGACAGCTATTCCTCCAGCTAATGTTTTAGAGCTAGCATCAAATTTCCAATCGAAGTTATTAATTTTTTGATAAATTGGAGAAAAATCTTCCATTTGAATGCAATGTAGCTTAGGAATTTTTCTTAATAATCCCAACCCTTTTAATTCGTGAAATCCTTTGTAGGCACCTATTAGTAGAGAGCCATTCCCAACAGGTATAACAATATCAGTTATTTTTTCTTTAAATTCATCATAAATTTCATAAGCAAAAGATTTCATGCCTTCAATAAAATAAGGATTATAATTATGAGATACATATGGAATACCAGTTTTTCTGCAAAATTCCTTTGCTGCGTCTGTTGAATTCTGTCTCGGCCCAGATATATTATGCAGCTCTCCTCCAAAAATTTTTACCTGATTTTTTTTATTTAATGGTGTCTGTTCAGGAACAAATATATGACACTTCATTCCTAAATTTTTAGCATACGCTGACATAGAGGCACCTGCATTACCCGATGAGTCTTCAACAAATTCTTTTACTCCTGCCTCTTTAGCTTTAGATAATAACAAAGATGTTCCTCTGTCTTTAAATGATCCAGTTGGTGAAAAATACTCCAGTTTAAACATTAAATCTCCAAGTACAGGAAATTTATCCTTAAATCTAACTACAGGGGTATTCCCTTCACCCAATGTTTCAATATTTAAAGGTGAGGGTAGCACCGGAAAGTGAGAATTATTTTTAAAATACCTTATATCAAAGCAAGAATATTCAGACTCTTCGCATTTTAGTTTAAAAAAATCTGGTTCAAATTCCTTTTTGCATTCTATGCATATGTATTCATGATTCATAATTAATTAATAATTTGATATTTTAATTATGTAATATTAATCTCATTTTAGATAGCAGGTTAGGAGATTAATTATGACAGAAACAGGATTGTCAGGTCTTTGGTACGACAAACCAAAAAAATGGGAACTTGTTGAGCTTCCAGTTCATAAACCTGAAGAAGATGAAATCGTAATTCGAGTTACCGCAACAGGAATATGCGGATCTGACCTACATGTAACTAGAGGCGACGGTATGGATGAGAATTCTCCTGAAAGAGGGCCTTTAGCTATGGGACATGAAATGACAGGTGTTGTTCACAGCATGGGGAGTAAAGTGAAAACAGATTCACTAAAAAAACCTTTAAGAGAAGGTGATAGAGTTATTTTTCCTTTCTTTTTTCCTTGTATGAGTTGTTATAACTGCATTAAAGGAGAATTTGGAGCATGCAAATTTAGATCAAGGGTTCCTTACCAAGACTTTAAGTATTGCAATTCAGGATACTCGCAATATTTTGTGCTAAGATCCCCACACTTTATTTTCCACTCCCCTGAATCATTAAGTGACGAAGCTTTGGTATCTTTAAATTGTGCATTAGCACAAGTTGTAGAGGCATTTAATTTTGGAAAAATAAATTTTGGCGATAATGTTGTCATTCAGGGAGCTGGTGCCTTAGGTATTTATGCAACAGCTGTAGCAAGAAATATGGGTGCAAATGAAGTTATTGTGATCGATGGTCATGAATCCAGATTAAAGCTTGCAGAAAAATGCGGGGCCAGTAAAACAATTAATATTTCTGAATTTAAATCTAGCGAAGAAAGAATAGAATTCATATTTGATTATACAAATGGAATTGGGGCAGATATTGCTATTGAATTAGTAGGTTTTCCTGCTGTTGTGGAAGAAGGGCTAAAAATGGTTAGAATGAGAGGAAAATATCTAGAAATTGGAAGTATTGCTCCTAATTCATTTATTAATGTAGATACAAATTATTTAGTTTCAAATCAAATTAGAATGATGAATTTTCAACACTACGACCCATGGATAATCCCTAAATGTGCAGATTTTCTTGAAAGAACTAAATCTGACTACCCTTTGACTTCACTAGTATCCCACAGATTCAGCCTGGAAGATATCAATGAAGGTTTTGAAAAATCAGATTGGCTTGGAGATAAGGCAGATAAATCAATTACAAGAGCAGTAATATTACCTTAATTTAGGTTCGAAATCTTAAATTATTTTTATTTAGGTCACTAAGTTTAGTAACACCCATTAACTTCATATCTCTTTCTAATTCGGTTTTATAAATATTCAATGCTTTTTCAACGCCCTTTTCACCCGCAGCAGCAAGCGCATATAAATATAATCTTCCACCTGAAACAGCTTTTGCACCCAGAGATAGAGCTTTTAGCATGTGAGTGCCTCTATGAATTCCACCATCGATTATGATATCAATTTTGCCCTCTACAGCATCAACAATCTCTTGCAATTGATCAAAAGATGACCTAGATCCATCAAGTTGCCTGCCTCCATGATTAGAAATAATTATGCCTGTGCATCCAATATCAATAGCTCTTTTTGCATCTTCGGCGCTCATAACCCCTTTTAGGGCAAAATGACCACCCCATTTTGATCTAAGCCTTTCTGCATCATCCCAATTCATTGACTGATCTAAGAAATTAGAAAAATAAGAGCTTATGGACATCGAAACATCTGACAAGCCTTCAACATGATCCTTAATAAGCGGCAATTCAAACTTTTTTCTAAATGTATAATTTAATCCCCATCTTGGCTTTCTTGCATACTCAAATAATGTTCCCAAAGATAATTCTGGAGGGGATTTAAACCCTGTTCTTAAGTCCCTTTCTCTATTTCCAGCAACAATTGTATCAACAGTCAAGGCTAGAACATCGAATTTAGCTAATCTTGCTTTTTCCAATACAACATCATTTAATCCGCTATCCTTATGATAGTAAAATTGAAATAGTTTTGGAGTATCGATTTCTGATAATTCTTCAACTGGGATTGTAGATAATGTTGAAACACCAAACATAGTATTCATTTTTTTTGCTGCCTTAGCCACTGCTCTTTCTCCATCATGATGAAATAATCTTTGGAGAGCAGTTGGAGAGCAAAAAAATGGCAAATCAAGTTTTTTTCCAAATATTGTTGTTGATAAATCTATATTTTCAACGCCTCTTAAAACATTTGGGATAAGATCAACATCATTGTATGCACTAGCGTTTCTATTATAAGTAACCTCGTCTTCGGCAGCCCCATCAATGTAATGAAAAATTGGAGATGGTATTCTTTTTTTTGCTAATTTCCTAAAGTCATAATAATTGTGACAATTATCTAAAGCATTATTACTTTTTAATTTAAATTTTATGAAATTCATTCGTAGTGCTTATAATTAAAAAACTAATAGTAACAAAAGGGGGGAATAAATTGAATCTAAATCTTGAAAATAAAATAGCAATAATTACTGGGGGAAGCGACGGGATCGGCAAAGAGACAGCAAGAATTATGAGTGAAGAAGGTGCCAAGGTATCAATATTCGCTAGAAACTTAGAAAATCTTGAAAAAACAAAATCTGAACTAGAGAGCTTAACCTCAAAAGAAATTGATATATATTCTGTTGATGTGAGAGATCAAAAAAGTATTAAAACTGCCGTAGATCAAGTAATTAATAAAAATAAAAAAATTGATATATTAGTTAATAATGCAGGAACGTCATCTGCTCATCCTATAATGGATATTACAGACGAAATTATGTCTGACGACATAGGAACAAAGTTATATGGGGCTATATATATGATTCAAGCCGTTGTTCCTTCTATGAAAAAAAATGGCAACGGATCAATAGTAAATATTACCACTCCAGGAGGGAAAGCATCTGGGGCCAAAACGGTCCCTACATCAGTATCAAGAGCTGCTGGGATATCATTAACCAAAGCAACTGCAAACGAATTAAGTGAGTTCAATATTAGGGTAAATACAGTTTGTGTTGGACTATTTAAATCTGGCCAACACAGAAAAAGATATGAAGAAATAATTAAAACAGACAAAAATTTAACAATTGATGAATTCTATAATGATCTTGGAAAAAATGTACCACTAGGTAATCGTGTGGGTGAAGCAGAAGAAGCGGCGTCTTTAATAACATACTTAAGTTCAAGCCAAGCTAGCTATATTTCTGGAACAGCTATAAATGTTGATGGAGGGGCTTCTCCAGTTGTTTAACTTAATTTTTCCAAAACCAAATTGATCATGAGCTTAATGCCATAATCAAGGCAATTTTCGTCAAAATCAAACTTTGAATTATGGTGCATTTCAGCTCCATCTTTTCGCCCTCCTAAAAGTGCATAAACAGATGGAGCAACTTGCATAAATTCTGACATATCATCTGCAACACTTACAGGCTTGACGGTTATTGCTGATTCTTCCCCAAATAGATTTGAAGTTAATTTTGATACATATTGGGAGAAGGAAAGATTATTAATAACCGGCCCTGTACCGCTAATTAATGAAAAATTTCCTTTAGCTCCATAATTTTTGGGTAAATTTTTTGATAAGTTTTCTAGCTCAGATATCAAAGTTTCTCTATTTTCTGAACTGTCAGCCCTTATAGTACCTTTGATTGTTACTTTTTCAGGGGTTATGTTTGCTGCTGTCCCGCCATCTATCATTCCAAATGATATTACTGATAAGTCAGATGGATCTGCTTTCCTGCTAACAATTGACTGAGCGGTATTTATTAGGTTAGATGCTATGTATATTGGGTCAATATTTTTGTGAGGCATTGCTCCGTGACCACCCTTTCCAATAATTTCGATCTGAAAAGTATCAGCACTTACAAATACTCCTGAAGGATTTATAGCTATTTTCCCAGTTTGAATTTGATTCCAAATATGAAACCCAAAAACAAATGAAATATCCTTAAATAGATCAGGTTTTTCATTTATCATTATTTTTGCCCCTCCAATTTCTTCTTCTGCTGGCTGAAAAACTAACCTGACTGTACCAGCAAATAAATTGGAATTTAAAGAGAGAAATTTTGCTGTCGCAAGCAAAATTGCCATATGGCCATCATGTCCACATGCATGCATGTTTTTTGTATGAGATTTAAATTTTAAGCCTGTCTCCTCAATAATTGGAAGGCCATCCATATCTGCTCTTAAAATAATAATTTCTTTTGAGGTATTTAATAACCCTTTAATGTCTGCAATAATACCTGTTGTGGCAACATTTGAATGAAATTTTATTCCTATTTCGGCCAAATAATTTTTAATAAACTCAGCAGTTTTAATTTCCTTAAAAGCAATTTCAGGAATTTTATGCAGTTTCTTTCTTAGTTCTTTGACCTCTAAAAAATATGAATCTTGAATGATTGTATTAGAATTTATCAAATTACTTTTTTCTGCCTCATGAATTCAGCAAACTTTTCTATGCCTTCTCTATTCATTTCAGGGGTTTCGTAAGCAAAACAGAGCCTAGCTGAGTTGACTCCTGATTTGCCTGATGGTGAAAATCTATCACCTGCTAAATAGCCAACCCCTTCATCAAAACATTCTTGCTGAAGATCTGCCATATTAACATCTTCGGGAAAGGTTATCCAAAGATAGCATCCGCCTTCAGGAATAGTCCAAGATACGCCTGTTCCTCCAAAATTTTCACCCAGAGATGAAACCATTGCATCTCTTTTCTCTCTTAGCAATGCTGTTATTTTTTCTTTATGGGATTCCATTTCATTTTTTAAAAAGTTTTCAATCGCTAAAGAAACAAATTGACTAGGACCAGAGGTTTTTAAATAATTTAATCTTTTCATAATTTCTACAGGAGCATTTACGTACCCCATTCTTAATCCTGGTGCAATAAGTTTAGAAAATGAAGCAACATGAATAACTGAACCGGTTTCATCAAGAGACTTATATGAATCTTGGCTTTCTCCTTCAAATCTTAAGTCAACATAACAATCATCTTCTAATAAAGGCAATCCGTGTTTACTTAAAATATCAAGAACTTCCTTTCTTCTTTGACTAGGAATTGTAGAGCCGGTTGGATTTTGAAACTCAGGTATAGAATATAAATATTTAATAATCTTTCCTTCAGATTTAAGCTTAGTAATTAGTTTATCTAGTTCTTCAGGTATTATTCCCTTGTCATCTAATTTAGTGCCTACAATATCTGCTTTTGCTTTTTGGAGTTGATTCAAGGTGCCTAAATAAACAAATTCCTCTGTTATAACTGTATCTCCAGGATCAGTTAAATTTTGAATAACAAGGTTATTTGCCTCACCAGACCCATGGGTTACAAGAATTTCCTCAACAGTTGTTTCAATTCCTCTATCATTTTTTAGTTTTTCTTTGATAAATTCTCTCAATTCTATTGATCCAAATGAATGAGGGTAATATGCTAAATCTCTGCCTTCTCTCTCAAGGCCTTTTCTGAGACCTTCTAGAAGGCCATCTGATGGAATTGTTTCTGGTGCAGGATATGCTACAGCAAAGTCATATTTTGCATGTACTGGGCCAGAAATCTCTTGCTCCTCTGACTTTTGTGAGTAAAATTTTTCGAAGTTGAACTTAGTTGTCATTTAATTCTCCTTAGCTAAATTAACAATTAGGATTAAATGAAATTATGAGGGGAAATAAAAAAGTTTTCAAGATTTAACACTTTGTTATCAATTTACTAAATTAATAATTAAACATTATATTTTTACGTATTCGGTAAAATAAATATCTAATTATTCTGATTATAGTTGATTTTTAAATATATATTAATTTTTCGTGCAAATAATCAAGCAATTTCATCAAATCTAATATTCTATAATGGGATTTATGGAGAATCTTGAATTAGACAATTTAATAGACGGACTTACTAACTTAAGTACTTCTGAGGAAAGCTCAAAAAAAAATAATTTAGATAAAGAAATCAAGGATTCTGAGTCTGATTTAACTCAGGATTCTGTTAAAACCTATTTGTCAGAAATCGGCAAGAATACATTGCTCAAATCTGATGAAGAAAGAAACCTAGCTATGGACCTTGAAGCTGCAGATCAGCTAACTTCTCTAGGAAATCTTGAAGAATTAAATACCGAAAAAATAAATTTGTGGCTAAATGAGTCTAAGAAGGTTTATATAGAAAGTAAAAATTCACTACAAATTCTTATCGATTCTAGCTCCATTGATATTAATGCTTACAAATTAGCCTTTACTGAATTATACGAAAATACTGAATTGATTGAATTAATAAACTCACCCTTTTCTGAAGATTTTACTAATCAAATAGAAAATAAAGATGATCTGAGTTTAGAAAATATCACCAATGATATAAAAAGAATATCTATTATTCTAAGAACTATTCCACATTTCTTAATCAATAAGATGGATGAAGGAAAAATCTCTAATATTTCAGAAGACCAAATTTTAGATATCAAAAAAAGATTTGCTTCACTAGAAAATAAAGGTCGTTTAGCAACAAGAGAATTAACTGAGTCCAACCTTAGACTAGTAGTTAGTGTTGCAAAAAAACATATTAATAGAGGAATTGGAATATTAGATTTAATCCAAGAAGGAAATATTGGCTTACTGAAAGCTATTAAAAAATTTGATTATAGAAGAGGTTTTAAGTTTAGTACTTATGCAACATGGTGGATAAGGCAAGGCATAACAAGAGCCTTGGCAGACCAGTCGAGAACTATAAGAATTCCTGTACATTTAGTTGAAGCACTAAATAAGGTGACTAGAGTGCAAAGACAATTGGCACAGGAATATAATAGGGAGCCAACCATCGATGAAATTGCAACAGCATCAGGATTGCCAAAGAAAAAAATTAATACTGTACTTTCAGCATCTACTCAGCCTATTTCATTGGCAACTACGATAGGAGATGATTCTTCAACTGAGATTGGTAATTTAGTTGAGGATAAATCAGGAATAGTTCCTTCTGAGGTTGCTGAAAAAGATATGACTAAAGAAGAAATAACTAAGCTTTTAGATAATCTAAGTTCCAGGGAGAGATTAGTTTTGCAACTGAGATTCGGCCTTTCTGATGGAAAAAATAGAACACTTGAAGACATTGGGAAAATGCTTGGATTGACTAGAGAAAGAATTAGGCAGATTGAAAAAAAGGCTCTATCAAAATTAAGAGGGCTAGAAAACATTGGCCAATTAAGGGAATTAATTGTTTAGTTTGAAATAAACTTTTTATACCAAATTTGAAAAGTAATTACACTCCAAATGCTTTGTACTCCATATCCTCTGCCATCTAAATGTTCCTTAAGGATGTTTTTGGCTTCTTTAAAATTTATAAATTCATCTGTTCCGCTGACATAATTTTCATTTATAATTTCATAAGCCATTTCTTGTAAGTCTTCTCTAAGCCATTTTGAAATAGGGCTTACCCAACCTTTTTTAGAATTGTTAAGTAGAAAATCAGGTATGCTTGATTTCATGGAATCAATCAGTATCTGCTTGCCTCTAAGTTTATTTTTTAAAGGATATTTCCATGAGCTTTTCAAATTTTTAGATAGTTCAATTAATCTTTCATCAAGAAATGGCACTCTATTTTCTATTCCATGAGACATACTCATCTTATCAGCCCTCATGAGGTAATCATCTACTAGCCAAGAATTAAGCTCGGCATTAATTAGAGAGTCAAAAAGACTGCTGGAGTAATAAAACTTTTTTAAGAAATCATCTAGATATTTGTTTAACTTAGAGTCATCTTTAATATTAAGAGAAGTAATCTTACCTGATTTTAGCTCACTATTATCTGCAAAAGAAAGGTATAAATCAGTTAAGCTTTCATAGTTTAATCTGTTTTTGTTTTTTGAATTTAATAATTTATCTGGAATAATAGGAATTGTAATCTTCCTTAAAATAGAAGGTACCTTTCTCCACCTTTCAATCATTCTATAAGATCTATATCTATCATAACCACCAAATATTTCATCCCCTCCTTCCCCGGAAAGTATTACTTTGTTGTTGATTGATGCTTTCCTTGCAAGTAAATAATTTGGTAAAAGACTAGAATTAGAATTAGGTTCATCCATGTGCCAAACCACATCTTCTATAGAATCAATAATTGATTGTTCTGAAATTTGAATTTCAGTATGGTTAGAATTAAAAAATTTAGATGATTTTCTTGCATATATTGCATCGGAATTAAATTTTTCATTGTCTTTATCTGAAACTCTAAATAATGATGAATATGTGTTTATTTTTTTACCTGAAATTTGGCTCATTAAGCTTAAAAGTAAATTTGAATCAATTCCACCTGAAAGGAAAAGGCCCACGGGTACATCAGAAATCATCTGGTCTTCCATGACTTCATTTAATAATTTGGGTATAAAAGATTTTGCATCCTCAATGTTCTCTAATTTTGGAATTGAGATTTGTTTATCTGATGCTATTCTCTTTTCTTTTCCTTTAGAAAAAATTATTGTATTGCCTGGAAGAAGTCTCTTAATCCCCTGCCAAATAGTTTCTTCTCCCGTAACATACCCTAATCTAAAGTAGCAGTTTAAAGCATTTATATTAATTTGTTTCTTAGGCATCAAAGAATATAAGGATTTCATTTCAGAAGAAAAAATTATCTTTCCATTTAAATAAGCATAATAAAGTGGTTTTACGCCAACTTTGTCTCTGCATAAAATTAATTCCTTTTTTAAGGCATCCCATATAGCGAATGCATATATTCCTGAAATTTTATTCAAGCAATTCAAGCCATATTCTTCAAAAAGCTCTAATATCACTTCAGTGTCTGTTCCTGATATAAATTTATGTTTTGGCTTAATGTTGGTTCTTAATTTTTTAAAATTATAAATTTCTCCATTAAATACAATTGTGTACCTACCAGTAGAACTTTTCATAGGCTGATGTCCAGCATAGGACAGGTCTTGTATTGACAGCCTGCAATGACCAAGAGTAACTCCGGGCTCTGAAAAAACACCTCTATCATCAGGCCCTCTATGATCTATTTTAGAAATCATATCCTCTACAAGGCCTGAGTTTTCTTCTGATATTCCTGCAATTCCACACATATTGTCATGAATTATAAAACATTAATTAAAAAACGATTCATTTCTAATTAACTTCTAAAAGCTCAGACCATTTGGTGGTGTAACGATTAGATCTATTTTCACATTTCATTTTCCATTCCTTACTTATTCCCTGAGATAAATAAAAAAGGGTTTGGGGGCCCATATAATTATTTATTCTGTCGACAGTTTTCATAAAATTATTTTGATCTTCGCTATCATTAGTTGAAAAAAAGTGAGCCTGTTTATAGTTATCAGGCACTAGGTCAAGCAGCATTATTCCACATTTATGATACTTGTACCCTTTTCTGTACAACCCTCTCATCAATCTCCTTGCTGCATATAGTATGACTCTAGAATCAGAGGTGGGAAGATCAAAATTTAAAGCATGTCCATTTTTGTACTGAGGTTTGTTTTGATGAAAAGGATTAGTTCTAATAAAAACATAAATTCCACCTGCCTTACTATTCTGTTTCCTAAGTTTTTCGCAAGCTCTTGCTGCGTAAGAAGAAAGAGCTTCTAAAATTGGTTCTATTTCAGCAATTGAAGTGCCAAAAGACTTAGATGACATTATATTTTTCTTGGGTGATATTGATTCAATGTCTAGGCAAGGCATGCCTCTAAGTTCATAAACCATTCTTTCTAGTAATACACTAGTATGCTTTCTTATAAATTTAGCATTTGAATTTTTAAGTTCCAAGGCAGTTGATACCCCCAAATGCCTTAATTTTTTTCCCCACTTGTTAGATATCCCCCACAACTCTTCAACTGGAAGATTCCTCATTATGTCGTTAGCTACATTATTTTCACTAATATCAAAAACCCCCTCATAAGTTCTCTTTTTTGCGATGTGATTAGCAATTTTTGATAGAGTCTTTGTGGGGGCAATGCCGAAAGACATGGGTATTCCCGTCCATTTGATTATTTTTTTTCTTATATTCACTACATCTTTAAAAATATCATCAAAAGAAATAGTATTGGTTTTTATAAAAGCTTCATCAATAGAATAAATTTCCAATTTAGGGGCAAACATTTCTAAAGACTCCATCACCCTATCGGACATATCTCCATAAAACTGATAATTTGAAGAAAAAACATAGACTTTATTTTTCTCAACCACATCTTTCTGTTGATATAAAGGGGCCCCCATAGGTATTCCTAATTTTTTTGCCTCATCTGACCTTGAAACAATACATCCATCATTATTAGATAAAACCACTACTGGCTTTTTCTCTAACAAAGGATTAAAAACTCTTTCGCAAGATACATAAAAATTATTGCAATCGGCAAGAATAAATTTTTTCATTTACCTATACTTGATGAAGGACGTTTGTTACAACTCCCCATATAATAACTTCATTATCTTCTTCAAATTTTATTGGTTCAAAATCATTATTTTCTGGCATCAGATAGGTATCTTTTTTGGATTTATGTAGCCTTTTGACGGTTAATTGGCCATCTACTGCTGCTATAACAATTTTTCCGTGCTTTGCTTCTATACTTCTATCAACTACTAAAATATCTCCGGAATGTATTCCAGCATTAACCATTGAGTCTCCAGCCGCACGCACAAAGAATGTTGCTGTTGGGTGTTTTATTAAATATTTATTTAAATCTAGTTTTCCCTCTATATGGTCATCTGCAGGCGAAGGAAACCCGGCTTGAACAGCACAAGAATATAAAGGCAAACTATAACCCTCAGTTGATATTAACTCAATGACTTCTCCTAAGAGACTTTCAGGAATCCTGATAGGTTTAGTGGGTTCTCTATATTTCCCTTGGCCTTTAGGTCTTCCGGCTCCTAACCTAGCTCCTCCTCTTGGCATAAATTAACCTTTCATAAATAAATAATATTAATTATTAGAATATCGTACAATATTCAAAAGTCAATATAAATTTTTCTTTTTTTATCTAAATAGGTAACATCACGATATGTATGATTTAAATTCAGAATTCAAAGATAAAGTCTGTCTTATAACAGGAGGAAGTTCAGGAATTGGAAGAGGCATTGCTATAGATTTCGGAAAGGCTGGAGCAAAGGTAATAGTTGCCGATATACAAGAAAAATCTAAGATTGGGAAATACCACGATACAGATATTAAAACTACAACTTCAGAAGAAATTAAAAAAAATGGAGGGATATCTGAATTTTTTGAGTGCGACTGTTCAGATGAAAAAAGTATCAATGGGTTAATAAGTCATATTGAAAATAAATATGGAAAATTAGATATTTTAGTCAATAATGCTGGAATGCATATCCCAGGAACTATTGAAGATATAAGTGTTAAAGAATGGGATAAAGTAGTTAATTTAAATTTAAGAGGAATATTCTTATTATCTAAAAAATCAATAGGAATGCTAAAGCAATCTAAATCTGGAAGAATAATAAATATTGCTTCAATACATGCTTTTCATGGAGTACTGGGGCCAGCGTATGCGCCTTCAAAATCAGCTGTGGTAAATCTTACTAAAAACATAGCAATTACACTCGGAAAATATAATATCACTGCTAATTGTATATGCCCTGGCTATATAGAAACTCCTATACAGGATTACAATACTCAAAAAGAGATTTCAGATTACAAAAAAACTTTACCGTTAAATAGATTTGGAAAGCCATCTGATATAGCAAATGCAGTATTATTTTTTGCTTCTAATAAGTCTGACTGGATAACAGGAGCATATCTAATCGTAGATGGAGGAGATTCGGCTTCATAATTAGGCAGTCGAATTTAATTAATAAATGAAATTCATAATTCAAATTACTTGTTTCTTAATGGCAATTTTGTTGGTGGGATGCGGATCCACCTCCATTGAGCCAGAACCTACACCTACTGCTACTCCAGAACCTACACCTACTGCTACTCCAGAACCTACACCTACTGCTACTCCAGAAATAAGTATAAAAGTAGAGTTTGAAGAGGAAATTAACTTATATTTAAACTTAGACGTGCCAGAAGGTTTTATATTAGAAAAATTAATAGTTGAAAAATATGAAGGAAAAGATGAAATAGCTTTTTTTGGAATTCAAAAAGGCAAAAAATATACTGCCGGAGATGATATTACGAAAATGATCTCATGGGGGCATTTTGGTCCTGACTCTAAAGATATTTTATATTACTCAGACAATTTAGAATTTAATAACAAAGTTAAAGTTACTTTAGATTCCGGTTCTTATTCAATAAGATTTGCTCAAAATAATTATAAAGATGCTAATTACCAATTAATGGGCAAATTAATTCCCTCTCAAAAACAATGAAAATAATAATATCTCGATAGTCTTTAGAATTACGAAATTAGTATTTATTAACAAGTATTTAACAAATTTTTAAATATAATTTACGTTTTATTACATTTAAATATTATCATTTGAGTTAAATATTTCATTAGAAAAAGGAGATTAAGTGAATTTATTTAAGTGGATTGATGGAAGTATAAATTATGTGATCAATACTAAGCCAAAATATGTTGAAGATGATTACGGCCCAAGGCTTAGCTATTACGATAATGCAACAAGTGCTGCAGTTAACAGTAAAGTGGTGAGTAGTTCATACCTGTATTATTTCAGTTAATACTCAAAGTCTGTAATATAGGCTTGTGTTAAAAAAATTATTATTTGTTTCTATATTTTTGTTTTTATACGGGTGTTTGTCGGATCCCTCTATTGAACAATTAAATCAAGTTACTAACACTCCGAACATATATTCTATAGAAGATTTTAAAAACTTAGGTTTAAAAATAGGCGAAAAATATGATAGTAATGATTTACCTGGCGCTCTATCAGTTTATTGGGGTTTCTGGAAAGATGTTGATGCAGATGAAGGAAGTGCAAGATTTCAATCACTGGGAGGTTCTGTTGGCGGGATGAGAGACTTTGAAATTCGCTTTTATACTTCTCATACAGATGCAGTTAAATACGGTACTAAATTCGCAATAAATGCAACTGGCCCTGATGCAGTTTTAACTAAAAAAGAATCATTGTGGGCTGAAGGCATAAAAAATAGAAGAACTTCTGGGGGACCTGACGGCTCACCTCTTCCGAAATATGGAGGATATGTAATATACGGCAATTTAATTCTATTGTGTGAAGGCGTCACTTTAGATCAATCAACTCAAACTTGTAGTAATTTGATAAGAAATTTAGATCAATAAAGTATCAAAAAATATAGAATAGAGCCATGAAAAAGATTTTATTCATAATGCTTATTGGACTATTACTTGGGTGTTCTAGAGAAACTGAACCTATACCTGAAGTTGATGTTGATGCAACTATTGAGGCTTGGGTTGGAATAGAATTAGAAGAAGAAAAGCCTGAACCTACCGCTACTACTGTCCCTCCCACTCCTACTCCTGAACCTACCGCTACTACTGTCCCTC
>Ga0111541_10000202_pt1 | contig 18939 bp, 15 predicted proteins | sample Knorr_S7_td_DCM__FD_83039 | JGI IMG/M metagenome (GOLD analysis project Ga0111541, IMG submission 83039) | Marine microbial communities from Southern Atlantic Ocean transect - Knorr_S7_td_DCM_ad_131m_LV_B (version 2) (version 2) | ecosystem: Environmental > Aquatic > Marine > Oceanic | place...
CTTTAGGTACTGTATTTTTTAGACAAGTTTATTTTTTATAAACATGCCAATTTTGCACTCTTTTTTTAACAGCTTCAGGCAATGAATTTTCCCAATTTTCACGATTTGGCAAATCTCCAGAAAATACCAAAACGTTAGCAGCCTCTTTTGTTTGCTTGATACAAAGGCTACCAAATTCAGCAATTATCAAATCACAAACTTCCAAGCATTTTTTATTTTTTCCAGAAAGATTAACCATCAATCTTCCATTTGGAGAAATTTGTTTTTTTATATTTTTCCATATTTGAGGATTTTGCAAGCTTGAAAGAAAAGAACCATCTAAAAACAAATCAACAATAACCAAAGAATAACAGCCTGATTTAAAAAAACTTTCAGACAAAGCATTTTCTATATTGATTCTTACATTTTCTTCATCAGCTAATCCAAAATAACATCTAGCAATATCGATGAGGTCTCCATCAATCTCCCAACAATTCAATTTTAAATCTGGCCAATATTTCCTATATAGATACACTGTAGTTGCCCCACCTAAACCCAAAATAGCAATCTCTCCTTTACCTATGATTGGAGGCATTATGCAGAAATCATCCCAGTAAGATTCAGTACTAGTCATTCCATGTTTGTATATCGAATGAATATTGGAGCTCTTATCTAAATAGAGAAGATTTGTGCCATCTTTTTCTTGAACAACTTTAATATCATTAAAATTATTACTTCTTTTGAGTAAGATTTTATTTCTTTTCCAAGGCCAAAACATGTTGTTTGAAATAGTTTAATAAATTTTCTGAAATAATGATCGTGTAAACCATGCCATCATTTTTTAATTTTTGATCCAAGATATAACCTTCAGCATGAATAATTTTGAATAAATCATCTCTATCAAACGGAACAAATATTCTTATTTTTTTAAGCTTCTTCGTTATCCATTTTTGCAAATCATCAAAAATCTGATTTAATCCGAATTTTGTTTTTGCAGACATGCAGTAAACATTTTCTCCTTCAACAGTATTCAACATCGAATCATTTTTTACAAGATCAACTTTGTTAAAAAGATACCACTTCTCCTTATTAGAAACATTCAAATCTTCTAATATTTGATTTGTGACTTGTATCTGTGATTCAATATCTTCTCTAGAAGAATCAACAACATGCCAAATCAAATCGGCTTCATTCAGCTCTGAAAGAGTAGATCTAAAGCTAGCAATTAAGCTAGGTGGTAAATTTTTAATAAAACCAACGGTATCACTCAATAAAACCTTTTGGTTTAATATTTTAAAAATTTTACTTGTTGAATCCAGGGTTGAAAAAAGTCGATCTTCTGACAAAACACCAGCACTTGTCGCTAAATTCATAAAAGTAGACTTTCCAGCATTTGTATAACCTACCAAGGCTACTTTTATCAAGTTTTTTCTTGATTTTCTCCTCTCAACACCTAATTTTTCTATATTCTTTAACTTTTTGTCTAACATTGAAATCCTTTTTCTTATCTGTCTTTTATCTGATTCAAGCTGCGTTTCACCAGGCCCCCTAACCCCTATTCCGCCTGCCTGTCTTGATAAATGTGTCCACATTCTTGTTAACCTAGGTAACGTATAACTTAACTGCGCTCTTTCAACCTGAATTTTAGATTCTGCGGTTCTTGCATTCTGAGAAAATAAATCAAGTATCAATTTAGTTCTATCTATAACTTTGCATGTAACATATTTTTCTATACTCAAAATATTTCTCAAATTTAGAGATTCTGAAAAAACTACAAAATCGCAACTAGAAGACTTTGCTAATCTTTGAATTTTTTGCAATTGGCCTTTACCTAAAAAAGGTCTTTTGTTTGGAATATTAAAAATCAAAGATTCAACAATTTCGCCACCTACAGAGCTAACAAGATTTGCAATCTCTTCAATCTCCACGCTTCCTTCAAGCTTATTTGGTCTCCTGTTAACCAAAACAGAAATTCCCCTTTCTATTTTTTTATTTTTATTGAACAATGGTTTAAACTATATCTTATGTCCTACATACGTGAACTTGCAAAAGAACTAATTGAAGTTGATTTACCGATTGCAACAAATCCTGTTGCATCGTATAAATCCTTTCAAATCTCTGCAGAAGGAATACTTTTTATCAGTGGTCAGCTCCCCATGAAAAACGGTGAATTGATGCTTAATGGGATAATTGGTGAAGACCTGTCAATAGAAGAAGGTCAAATATGTGCAAGGCAATGTGCAATCAACATCCTTTCTCAATTAGATAAATATATTGATGAAAATGGTGGCCGAGTCGTGAAGATCTTACAGCTCACTGGTTTTGTTGCATGTAATAAAACATTCACAAGTCATCCACAAGTTATAAATGGAGCAAGTGATTTTCTCAATAACGTGTTGGGAGATGCCGGACAACATAGCAGGCAAGCTGTTGGTGTTCCATCATTGCCATTAAATGCTCCTGTAGAAATCTCTGCAATTGTTGAAATAAAAGCTTAGTGACAAGCGTAAGAGTTAGGTTCGCACCCTCCCCTTCGGGAAATTTACATTTAGGTAACGCCAGAACCGCGTTGTTTAATTGGCTTTTTGCAAAATCAAATAATGGAAAATTTATCTTAAGGATAGAGGATACAGATACTGAAAGATCTTCAGAAAAACATTCTCAAGCTTTAATGGATATACTTGAATGGCTTGATTTAAAACCAGATGAAAGTCCAAGGTATGAAGGTGCCTATAAGCCTTACAAACAATCTGAAAGGAACCATATATACAGCGAAGTTATAAAAAAAATGATCCTTGAAAAGAAAGCGTTTTGGTCTCCTGCTGAAATGGGAAAAGTAAAAAGATTTGATGAGGAATGGAGAGATGCAAATCTATCAAAAGAAGAAGCTGAAAAAATTGGACCTTCCGCATTAAGGTTTAAATCAGCCAAGGCAGACAGGATTGAAATTAATGATTTGCTCAAAGGAAAAATTAAAGTTAACACAAAGCAAATTGGTGATTTTGTAATATCAAGAAGCGATATGAAGCCACTATACAATTTTGCATGTGTCATTGATGATCACTCTATGAAGATAAGCCACGTAATAAGAGGTGAAGACCATTTAACGAATACAGCAAAACAAATACAGCTATACAAAATTCTTGGATGGAAAATTCCTGAATTCATACATCTTCCATTAGTTATGGGTCCAGATGGATCTCCTTTATCAAAAAGACATGGAGATGTTTCTGTTGAAAAGTTTAAAGAACAAGGGTTTCTTCCTGAGTCAATAATAAACGCTTTGGCAATGCTTGGATGGGGTCCAGGAGATGACAAGGAGATATTCTCAAAAGAAGAAATTTCCAAATTATTCGAAATAAAAAAATTAAATATATCACCTTCTAAATTTTTTCCAAAAAAACTCAATTGGTTTAATGGTCAACATATAAGAAAGCTTTCAAAAGAAAAACTTCAGATAATCATTATTAAAAAACTTGAAGAAAAAAACATAAAAGCTGAAAGAAAAGTTATTTTTGATTTAATTGACATTACACAAGAAAGATTGAGAAGTCTTAATGATATTGTGCCCATGATTGGCTTCTTTTTCAAAAAACCAGAAACCAAAAAAACAAAAGAAAATTTAAAAAACTTTGATTTAAATTCTTTAAAAAGACTACAGAACCTAATTAAAGAAATAGAAAAAATCGACGAATGGACAGAAAAAGAAATTGAAACAAGATTGGAAAGTTGGAGATTGGAAAAAAACTATCAGCCAAAAGAAATTTGGCAGCCCTTAAGGATAGCTATTTCTGGCGGAAAAATTTCTCCTCCAATTTTTGAAACACTCTATTTTTTAGGAAAAGAAGAAACTGTCACAAGGATCAAAGACATCATCTAACTTTTTGAGCTAAATATTTCGCAATTAAAGCTAAACAAATAAATCCGAGCCAAGGTCCAGCTACACCTAATGCTATTGTCGGAATGCTAACTGAAGAAACAATGACTCCTGCAAGGATTATCCCCATTAAAGCTTCTCCTGTTATCAAGCCGCTACAAACGAGAATGCCCTGTCTACTTGTATCTTTTTTATTTTCATAATGTAGATAATGTCTTAAATAGCCACCTAAAAATATAGGTACAGCAAGCTCTATTGGTAAATAAATACCCACAGCAACTGCTAAAACAGGAGCTCTGAAGGAACTTCCAATTCTTTCCAATTTTTTATCCCATAATATTATCAAAACACCTATAGCAATACCAATAAAAACCAAATTCCAAGGAAGTGTTGAATTTTCTCCAAGTATTCCATCAGCAACAGAAGCCATCAGACCCGCCTGTGGTGCTGCTAAAAAATTTCCTTGGGCCTCTGCTGGCAAATGCAAATCAGAACCTATACCATAAGCATTATGAAGCAAAGATAGAACAGGCGTTATAACTAAAGCAGCAACAACAACACCCAAAATCTCCATAAGCTCTTGTTTCCATGGTGTTGCATTAATGATATTTCCACATTTTAAATCTTGAAGAATATCTGAACCTATAGAGGCAGCACAACAAACTATACTGCCAACAAATATTGCAGCAGCTGGTCCGATTGAACCCTTGCCCATGAAAAGCAAAACAAACGATGTAAAGAGGAGAGTTGCGATTGTTATTCCGCTTATTGGATTATTGCTTGAACCTACAAGCCCACCCATATAACCTGCAACTGAAGAAAAAAGGAAACCCGCTAAAACCATAATTATGCCCATTGCCAAAGCTATATTTAAATCACTTATAACATGGTTGTAATAAAGAACTATTGGAATAAGCAATAAAAAAATTCCGCCAAGAACAAAAGGCATAGGAATATTCCTTTCTTCCCTTGGTAAATCTTTTTGTTTAATGCCCATTTTTTTATAAGCTTCCATTCCACTTTTAATTCCATCTAAAACAGGATTCCAAACTTTCAAAAGAGCATAAACCCCACCAACAGCCATCGCACCAACTCCTAAATATCTAATCTTCTTGCTCCATATCAAATAAGCACCATCAACAGGTGAATTTTGAACAATTGAATTTATTGAATCTCCACCTATAAGCTCATCTCCATTTAAATAGATATATAAAGGTAAACCTATTACCCAGGCTATACAACCACCCAAAAAAACCAATATTCCTATATTTTTTCCAACAATATAACCAACACCCAAAAGAGCTGGTGATAAGTTTGTCCCAATGTAAGCAAGCCATTTTCCACCTATAAAACTAGCTCCTTCAAGAGCCTCCCCCCAAGCCTTAAATCCTGACTGAAAAAACTTAAACAAACCACCGATCAATGCGCTTTGACCAATTAAAGATGCACCAGCACCACCCTTTTCGCCCTCTTTCAAAACTTCAGCAGTAGCAAGGCCTTCAGGAAAGGTTAATTCTTTACTATCTACGATAAAGGCTCTTCTTAAAGGAATACAGAAAAGTATTCCTAAAACACCACCTAGCCCAGCAATTAAAGAGACCTCCCAGAAAGAAAAATCAGTCCAATGTCCAAGAAGTATCAAAGCAGGAATTGTAAAAATAACACCAGCAGCCAAAGATTCTCCTGCACTTGCTGCTGTTTGAACCATATTGTTTTCAAAAATATTATTTCCTTTCTTTTTTCCAGCAAAACATGCCAACACACCCATTGAAATAACAGCAGCGGGTATGCTAGCGCTTACGGTCATTCCTGCCTTTAGGCCCAAATAAGCATTTGCACCAGCAAGAGCGGCAGTTATTAATATTGATAGGACTATAGATCTCAAAGTAATTTCTTTCATGAGGATCCTCCATTTTTAAATTCTGAAATAGACCCATAGATATTATCTCCAATATTGACATTACATAAATCTGAACTCCCCTTAATGGAGCCAACACGCCATAAAACAGCTCCATCTGGCTTCATATCCATTATAGGAATTGGATTTGGAAAAAACTTGTCATCAATTTTGAAAAATATCAATTTCCCAGGATTAAAAGAACCCAACCAAGAAGCACAAGTGTAAAGAATAACTTCTTTTTTTGAAATTAGCTCAATGCCAATAACCTCAATAGATCCACTTTGTTTCATATGGAATCTTGAAGTGCTCTGACAGGAAAAACCTTATCCTCATGGCTCCAAAACTCTAAAGTTTCTACAAAGGCTTCTGCGGCTTCAAGGTTTGTAAACAAAGGAACTTCATTTCTGACACTTGCTGCTCTAATTCTCATCCCATCCGTTTCAGCTTCACTATTGCCTGAAACAGAATTAATAACAAAAGAAATACGTTCATCAGATAGTAAATTTAATAAATTTGGAGTACCTTCATGGATTTTTCTTATAGGAAAAGCTTCTATTGATTTTGCTTCAAAAGAGTCATACGTTCCAGAAGTTGCGTAAATTTCATAACCTAATTTTTTAATTCTTTTTGCAAGCTTTGCAGCAAAAGGCTTATCTCTATCATCAACTGTCATCAAAACAGCACCTTTTTTAATTTTTGAATTATTAAAGCCTAAAGATGTCCAAGTTTTAGAAAAAACCTCAGTCAAAGATTTTCCGAAACTCATAATCTCTCCAGTTGACTTCATCTCAGGCCCTAAGCCAACCTCAACACCCAAAAGTTTGTTAAATGAAAAAACTGGAGCTTTCAAAGTGCTACATTTTGGTTTTGGCCCTAAACCTATTGGAATGCCTTGATCTTTAATGCTTTGACCAAGCATAACCTTTGTTGCAACTTTTGCCATTGATATACCGGTTGCTTTTGCCAAAAATGGAACGGTCCTGCTTGCTCTTGGGTTAACCTCAAGAACATAAATTGAGCCTTCTGACATAATGTACTGTATATTCAACATTCCTATACACCCAAGACCAAAAGCAATCTTCTTACCAATATTGACAATCTCATTAATCGTTTCCTCATTAAGTGAAAACGATGGAAAAACAGCCATTGAATCACCTGAATGAACTCCTGCTCTTTCAATATGCTCCATAACACCAGGAACATAAATATCATCCCCATCACAAACCAAATCAATCTCTAACTCTTTACCTAAAATATACTCATCTATCAATATCGGATTCTTTCCATCAACCTGTTCATAAGCATCCTGCACGGCAATGACAACATCCTCCTTTGTATAAGCTATAGTCATTGCCCTTCCGCCAAGAACAAAAGATGGCCTAACCAATACAGGGAATTTTAAAATTTCAATTAATCCATCTAAATCCTCAGGATCATCAATAGTGTATCCTTTCGGCATGTTGATACCTAATTTAGACAATAACTTATCAATTTTTTTCCTATCTTCTGCAATATCTATGCCTGAAAGAGATGTTCCCAATAAATTAACACCGCTTTTTTCAAGCTGACTAGCCATGTTGATACTTGTCTGCCCTCCAAACTGGACAATGACACCTTTTGCATCTATGTCATCTACAACTTTTAATACATCCTCATAGTTTAAAGGTTCGAAAAACAATTGATCTGAAAAATCAAAATCAGTTGAAACAGTTTCAGGATTGTTGTTTATCATTACAGCCTCATAACCGCTTTCACGAATAGCCTGTAAAGCATGAACGCAGCAACAATCAAATTCAATACCTTGGCCAATTCTTATAGGCCCACCACCGATAACAACTATAGGTGATTTTGTTTTTTCAGATTCACTTTTTTCGCCATCTGTACCATAATAATATCTTGTAAAGGATTCGAATTCACTAGCGCAAGTATCAACCATTCTGAAAGATCTTTTCTCTCTTGGTTTTTTAGATTTCTCTTCTCCTGAATAATGAACATAAGAATCAATATCATTTCGATCGAAAAATTCTTGCAATTGATCTTTGGTGCCAAGCTCACCAAGAAAAACAAGACGAAGTAATTCTTTGAGCTCCTCTATAAAAAAGGGATTCCAACCAGAGATAGAGCAAATCTGCTCAGTTTCCCAACCTCTAAATATAGATTCAAAAATTGCATAAATTCTTTGATCTGTTGGGGTTTTTAATAAAGACTTAATAAAATCATCTTCTTTCTCGGCAAAGGGGAATAATTTTTTTCCAGGAATCTCAAGAGAGCCTAAAGCTTTTATAAAAGATTCTTTAAAATTTCTACCTATAGACATGACTTCACCAGTTGCTTTCATCTGGACCCCAAGTTCTCTATTGGCTTTTGGGAATTTATCAAATGGCCATCTAGGTATTTTTGTAACTATGTAATCAAGAGCAGGCTCAAAACAAGCAGTTGTGGTTCCTGTAACCTTGTTTCTTATTTCAGGCAAAGTTTTTCCAGAAGCAATAAGAGCTGCAACTCTAGCAATAGGATAGCCTGTCGCTTTACTTGCCAAGGCTGAAGATCTACTGACCCTAGGGTTAACTTCTATAACTATATATTCACCATCCTCATTAAGAGCAAACTGCACATTACAACCACCTTTAATATCAAGACTATTAATAATTTTCAAACTTGAAGTTCTCAACTTGTGATATTCTTTATCTGTCAGTGTTTGACTTGGCGCAACAACTATTGAATCACCAGTGTGAACCCCCATTGGATCAAGATTTTCCATATTGCAAACAGTAATACAGTTCCCTGCTCCATCTCTCATAACCTCATACTCAAGCTCTTTCCAGCCATAAATTGATTTTTCTAAAAGAACTTCAGTGACTGGAGACATCTGTAAACCATTTTTTACGATTTCAATGAAACTTGAAACATCATTTGCAAAACCACCTCCGGAGCCACCAAGAGTATATGCTGGTCGTATCACAAGGGGGAGACCCATTTTTTTCAAAAAATCTTCAGCTTCATCAAGATTCCTAACTACTCTACTTTCCAAGACTGGTTCACCAATTTGATTCATTAAATCCTTGAAAGAGCCTCTGTCTTCGGCCATTTGTATAGATTCCAAAGAAGTACCTAGCAATTTAACATTATGCTTTTCAAGCGCACCGCTTTTACCTAACTGAACAGCTAAATTTAGACCCGTTTGCCCTCCTAACGTTGCCAATAAACCTTCTGGTTTTTCTTTTTTGATTATCTCAACTAAGGTTTCCAAAACTAAAGGTTCAAGATACGTTCTGTCAGCAAAATCAACATCAGTCATTATTGTGGCAGGATTGTTGTTGACCAAAACAATCTCGTGCCCCTCTTCCTTCAAGGCTCTGCAAGCCTGAGAGCCAGAATAGTCAAATTCAGCAGCTTGACCAATAACTATTGGACCACTACCTATAACAAGTATTTTCATTCTCTCAAAATCACCATCCCATTTTTATCGATTGATCCTGAAAAAGTATCAATCTCTATGCTTAGCCCAATTCCTGATATAAAAACATGACCATAATCTATCTCAAAAGAAGAGTCAGCATAAGCTTTGCCTTCAAGAACATCCAAGCTTAAAGAATCGGCTGAAAGATTAAATCCCGAAGGTGAACTCATAAAAACATCATTCAAAAAAAACTTATTGTCTTCTCTGTTCCAAAAACCACTAGAAGAATTAAGGTTCAAAATTTTTTTCCCTTGTGAGAAAGCCATATCTATATTCTCCAAGAATAAAGCCTCATCTAAATTCTCCTGAGAACCTTCACCAGAAAGTTGCACCAAAGGCTTGCCATTTTGATCAGATATAGTTAAAGATATCGGATTACCAAAAATCGCACCTAAAAAAACAAAAGGGAAAAACCAAACTGCACTCATATTGCGCTCAAAAAAAGGTTCACAAGCTCTCTAAAAGCACCCTCTCCTCCCTTTTTAGATAAAACAAAATCAGATTTTTGCTTTAATAAGAATTGTGAGTCTGCAACACAACAACCCAAAGCAGAGCTTTGAATGCACTCAAGATCATTTAGGTCATCACCAAGATAAACCACTTGAGAAAAATTCATTTTTTTCTTTTTCAAATAATCTGAAAGAACTTGCAGTTTATTATCAACTCCAAGACCGACCACATTCCAACCCAGATCTTTAACCCTCGAGAGGCTTGAAGAATCTGATCTGCCAGAAAGAACAGCAACTGATACTCCTTTCTCTGAAAGCAATTTGCCAGCATAACCATCATGCACATTAAACTCTTTAATGATTGCCGTACCTGTGCCAACAATATCGACATATGCTAATTTTCCATTTGTGAGCGTACCGTCAATATCAGTAACAAAAAGTTTTATATCTGATGTTTTAATACTGGAAAATGGATTATTTTTTTTATTTTTTTCCGACAGTCTTTCTACATTATCTTTGTATTGCACTAGTCATTAATTCTAGAACGAAAATTTAATTTAAAGGCACGAAAAAACAATAAAAATAAACCAAAAAATAAATAAGTCAAAGCTAATTTTGGACCTTCTTTAGATACTGATTTCAAATAATAATGAAATGCAGAAAAAGCAAAAGCTGGGTAAATCAATTGATGTAAATTTTTCCAATTGTTAACACCCATCTTTTTTATAGATTTACTACTAGATGTAACTGCAAGAGGAATTAGGCAAAAAAATGCAAAAAAACCATAAGCTATAAAAGGCCTTGATTGAAAATCTTCATAAATCCCAAAGGATTCAATTTCAAAAAATAAATAAACTAAAAAATGGAACAAAGCATAGAAAAAAGACGTTAAACCAAACATCTTTCTTGCAAATATAAGAAAAGGTTGTTTTAAAAATTTGATTAATGGTGTAATTGACAATGTTAAAAGCAAGAATCTAATTGAACTTTGACCTGAGTAGTGCAATATGCTTTCAACGGGGTTAATCAAATAAAAACTATTTAAAAATGGATAAACAAAACTAAAAACAATAATAATCCAACAAAAAAAAAGACATTTTTTTTTGTCTAAAACCATTTTTTTAAATCCATATTTTTATACAAGTCTTTAACTTCTTCTCCATAACCGTTATACATCAGAGTTTTTCTTCTCAGCCACTCTCCAATTCTTCTTTCAGTTTTTTGACTCCATCTAGGATGATCAACTTCTGGATTTACATTACTATAAAAACCATACTCTTTTGGATTTGAATTAACCCAAGAAGTAAGAGGCATATCTCTTTCGAAGGTTATCTTCACAATTGACTTAATGCTTTTAAAACCATATTTCCAAGGTATTACCAACCTTAAAGGAGCTCCATTCTGGTTTAATAAAGATTCACCATAAATTCCAGTTGATAGAAAAGATAATGGATGCATTGCTTCGTCTAGCCTAAGACCTTCGACATAAGGCCAATCAAGAATTTTGCTTCTCTGTCCAGGCATCTCTTCTGGCCTGTAAAGAGTTTCGAACCTAACATAACGTGCAGTATCTTTCGGTTCAAAAGATAGTAAAAAATTCCTTAATGAAAAACCTGTCCAGGGGATTACCATGGACCATCCCTCAACACATCTAAGCCTATAAATCCTTTCTTCAATTTTATTTAATTTGAAAATATCATCGATGTCAAGGGTTTTAGGGGATCGGCACAAGCCGCCTACCTCTACACTCCATGGGTCTGTAGTTAACCTTGATGCATTTTTTTTAGGATCACTTTTTGAAGTACCAAATTCATAAAAATTGTTATAGGAAGTAATTGCTTCATAAGATGTAGATTTTTCATCCTCTGAAAGAAAAGACGAAAATTTCGCAAGCTTAGCAAAACCAAAACTTGAAACCCCTAAAAAAGAATTCCTAATAAAGGATCTTCTTTTAAGGTATATTGATTTTGGTGTAATTTTCAAATCAGACATTGTCACTTCGATTATAGAAGACACATAAAAAAAATTTATTTAGAATTCTAAATAATAAACAAATGAAAATTTCCAAAAATATATACAGTCAAAACTTCACACCTTTTAAAGTTAAAGATTTTAAAAAAATAAATATTCTTTCTGTGGAAAAAATAAATCAAGAATTATTAAAAAACCTTTTAAATGCTATAAAGCCAAGTCAAAATGGTTTAATTCAATATCCGTTACCCTTTCCTTATTATGTAAAAGTAAAAAACATAATGACAGATATATCATTAAGCAAAAATACATTTTTTGGAAATGAAGAAATAGATCAAAACATACAAGAGATAAAGTTTAAAAAAATTTCTGAACTTACATTTTACGAAATAATTATTTTAACTTTGTGTCTTAATCAATTCTGGGGTAATGAAAATTTAATAATCCCACTGTATGAAAAATTAACTGAAAATCAATTCAAAATAATTGAAAATACAAAATTTAATAAAGTTTACATATCGAAAAAAAAGGATAACTTTAATTCATCTAAATTCCACTTATTAAGTCCTGCTGGATCACTTTATGAAAAACCTAATCCAAAAAACATCAATATTTACACATTCGAAACATCAATATCTCCTCAAGAATATATTGATAAAGGTATTTTCATATGGCAAACACATGTATTAAATAATGGCTGGAAAATATCTACATTTAAGGAAGAAACTTCAAAGATAAAAAAAATTGACAATTTTTCAAAATTTTCAAAATCAAATATAAATATATGAAGAAGCTAATAAAAATACTTACAGCAACGCAGTGGAGTTGGTCAGCAATGACAAACAGCCTTTATTTGCCTGCATGGTGGCTAATCACAATGCTTCCTACTTTAAACAATCCAAAATTCATGATTTTTTCGATGTTTTTATATGATTTTGGATTTTTTATTTTTTGCAAAAACAACAAAAAAAATAAAATTTTCAAATTTTACAAAAATAATAATTTTTCCAATAAGGAAATTAAAGCAACTTATTTACTTGCGCATCTTGCATGTTTGGGCGCTACTGGACTTTTTGGAAGTGCATTATTACTTTTAGGTAGTTTGTTAGATACAGAAACATGGATATCCTTTCTTTTGTTTAGATCGATATGGGGGCTTTTAATCTGTGGGTTATTGATATATTCCAAAAAAAATACTTTAGCTTTATGTTTTTCTTTGATTCCAGCATCAATCTCTTTTTTAAACTCTTTTGATTTTTTTTCTATTCCTAGAAAAATAAAATACCTCTTAGGTTCAGTGATTCCCGGAATGGATCCTTTCGATAAATACAATTTTTTAATACTTTTGCCTCTAATTTTTACTATGATTATGTTGTTTGGTAAAAAAGAAATATGAATATATTTATTCAAATATTAGCAAATAAAGTTTTTGCAAGTGCATGTTTTGGTTCTCTTTTTGGAACCATCATAAAAGTATTACTTCAAAAAATAAAGATCAATCAAAAATCCTCCATTGCTTATGGAGGGATGCCTTCAGGTCATACTTCTTTTTCTATTGCTGGAGCTTGGTCTGTTGGAATCAATTACGGTTTTGAATCACCTGTATTTGGTGTAGCTATGATATGGGCAACACTTGTTATATTTGATGCATTGGGTATAAGAAGAAAAACTGGAGAGCATGCAAAAGCAATAAACAGCTTAATGAGTGACTTGTTCGAAAGAAAGGATGCAGAAACCATTAAAAAAGATTTCCAAGAACTGCAAGAAATACTTGGACATACACCAATTGAAGTCACAGCCGGAGTCATAACAGGTATTGGAACTTCTTACCTGGTGAATCAATTTTGGCCATTCTGGAATTAAATTGCTAATAAACCAATTTAATTAAGAAAAATCTATCTTTAAGAAGAAAGGCCTTCTAGGTCCTCATCTAGAACACCTGTTCCAAAAGGAACACCTTCAACTTCATAACCAACATCTTCGAAATTTCTAAAACCAGTACCAACAGGGACCCTTTCACCGACTATAACATTTTCTTTCAAGCCATTCAAGAAATCCAACTTACCTTCTATTGCGGCTTCCATAAGAGCGCTTGCTGTCATTTGGAAACTAGCGGCAGAAAGGAATGAACTACTGTTACTTGCTCCTTTCTTAAGACCTACCATAATTTGCTCCCAGGTAATCCTTCTTCCCCCAACTGCTTCAAGTCTTTTATTAATAGACCTTATTTCATTTATTGGAACCTTGTCATCAGGCATATATGTAGAGTCACCTCCATCTATAACCTTGACATATCTAAACATCTCTTTCAATATGACTTCAAAGTGAATGTCAAAAATATCTACACCTTGAGACCTGTAAACATTTTGAATTTTATCTAAAGCATATGACTGAGCCGAATCGATACCTTGAGCAGACAATATCTCAATAGGGCTTCTTAAACCACTACTTATTGGATCAGCAACACTTAACTCATCACCAACCCTAACTTCAATATCTCGATTTCTTGGAATAAAAATATTCACAGAATCAGCTGAAGCTTTTGTTTTTCTTTTTTTCTTTGAGCCTTTTGGAGCTATAGTTACTTCATAACTATACCTGTTACTATCTATTAGCTCTTTAATATTTGTTATAACTCCAGAAATAGGACTCAAAACAGCACCTTCTCCCTTGAGGTCAGGCTTGAATCTGCTTTGATAAACCTCAAAAAATATCTCAGCTAAAGGAAGCCCTTGCGTAATATCTGAAACATCAGATCCAGCTACACCTCCAGTATGGAAAGTTCTCATTGTCAATTGTGTTCCAGGTTCTCCGATTGATTGTGCGGCTATAACACCAACAGGGTCAGCCATACTCACAGGAGCACCTGTTGCTTTGTTGTATCCATAACAACGAGCACAACAACCTCGTGAAGAGTTGCAAGTAATTGGAGATAAAAGCTTAACTCCTGCCAAACCTGATTTAGATATAGAACTCCATGAATTCTTTTTAGCTGCTTTAATGCTTCTATTTTTAACTAATTCAACTATCTTTTTAACATTGTCTTCAGTAATCAGAACTCTTTCATCACAAAAGATATCACCTTTTTCATCGTAAATTCTTTCAGCAGTATATCTATGAAGTATTCTTCTCTCAAAGGAACTCCAATCAAAAGGACCATCTTTTTCTAACCATTTTGGACCAAAAATGCTCAAAGCCGCATCTTCTTCTTTTTTTGTTTTAAAGTGTGGCCTCTTTGTTATGCCTCTAACAGTTCCGCAATCTTCTTCTACGATATAAAGAGAATGAGCAATGTCGACAAGTCTTCTTGTCAGATAACCAGACCTACTAGTCCTTAATGCCGTATCAGTTTGACCTTTTCTAGCACCATGAGTAGAACTGAAATACTCATGCACTGACAGTCCTTCTTTAAAATTACTCTTAATCGGCGAAAGAATTAGCTTACCTGTTGGATCAGCCATCAATCCTCTCATTCCTGCTAATTGTCTTACCTGGTCCATTTTTCCTCTTGCTCCAGAATTAATCATTAACATTAAAGAATTATCTTCGGCTTGCTCTCCAGCTTCTATCAAAAGTTCTGTTATTCTCTCTGTAGCCCTATTCCAAAGAGCTTCAATTATGATTTCATGATCAGTTTTTGTAAATCTTCTATCTTTTAGCTTCTTTCCGGAAAGAGGACTTAGGCCATCAGACCATGCTGAAGGATTATTGTTGTCTTTCTTGCTTGCTGGCCTACCTAACTCATTAGGCCTAACAAGTTCTAAACCTTTAGTTCTAGGATTCTTTTCAGCGAAAGTAAGATTTGTCTTAAGTCTTTGGTTGCACATTCCAGCTAACTCAGGAGTCAAAATGCCACCATTGTAAGCTTCAGCAATCAAAGATTCAACTTCTTCCGCAAGAGAGATGATTCTTTGTTTTCTTTGAGGAATAATAACATCATCAACAGACAAAGATATACCAGCGAGACTAGATTGCCTGAAACCAAGATCTTTAATAGAATCGCATATCTTTATGGCTTCAACCTGAGGGCAATTATTCAAAATTCGATTATTTATCTCTCTAAGCTCTTTAATGTAAACAGGCTTGTCAACAAATCCAATTTCTTTCGGAAGAAGTTGATTAAATATAATTCTTCCGACTGTTGTAACAACACAACCAGAACCATTTTTATTTCTAACCAAAATAACATCTCTAACTGATAATGGTGTCGATTTTTCATCATCAATTTTACGTTGTGACTCATATGCTAATCTAGCCTCACTTGGAGAAGTAAAGGAGGCTCTTATTTTTGATATTGGCAAAGTAATCTTATCAACATTTTTAGGCCATTTTGACCTGATGTCCTTAATTGCATCTTGATCTAAAAACTTCCATTTACAGTTAACTGTTTTTTTAAACGGAGAATTTAAAGAAGACAAATTGCGAGTAAAAACATGCCCTACAAAATTTTTCTCTAATTTTTTTGCACTCGAAAGATCATTTCTTGAAAGTTCAAATTTTTGCTTAGGGTTAGATGTTAAATACGCAAGTCCAAGTGTGACATCCTGACTAGGTAAATTAGATGGGGAGCCTGTTCCAGGAACAAAAGGATTATTAGTAGAGAGCATAAGTAATCTAGCTTCAGCTTGAGCACCTTCAGAAAGAGGCAGATGAACAGCCATCTGATCTCCATCAAAGTCAGCATTGAATGGTGTACAAACTAATGGATGAAGCCTAATCGCAGATTCATCTGTCAAGATGGGCTGAAAAGCTTGTATCCCAAGCCTATGTAAAGTTGGAGCTCTATTCAACATAACAACCGAAGAACTAATAAGTTCAGCTAATATATCCCAAACTTTCCTTCTTTCCTTTGCTCCTTTTTGCAAAAGTTCAGAGATGGGATCTTTTGAACTAACACCATCAATAAGACCTTTTTCCTCAAGCACATTTCTTAATTTAGGCTTATACAACTCTAAAGCAATCTTTTTAGGTAACCCACATTGCCACAATTTCAAAGTAGGGCCTGCAACAATTACAGCCCTTGCAGAGTAATCAACTCTTTTTCCAAGAAGATTCTGTCTAAACCTACCCTTTTTACCTCTTAAGGTATCAGTTAAAGATTCAAAAGGTCTACCATTAGGATCTTTATCTGATTTTTGGCTTCTTTGATTGTCAAACAACGCATCTACAGACTGTTGCAAAAGACGTTTTTCATTATTAACAATCACCTCGGGAGCACGAATTTTTACCATATTTTTAAGTCTTTTATTTCTGGTCACAACCCTGTGATAAAGTTCATTTATATCACTTGTTGCCTGTCTTCCCCCTTCAAGACTAACTATAGGTCTTAAATCAGGAGGAATAACAGGAAGTGTCTCAAAAACCATCCACTCCAATCTATTTGCCTTTATTTCAGCATATCTTCTACTTCTAAGAAACTGCTTCATAACTCTTAATCTTTTCTTAACATCCCTAGCTCTTGTCTTTGTCATTTTCGACAAAGATGAATCGAGTTTTTTAACTATTGCAGCCAAAGCATCCTCTGTCCCACTTCCATCTATGCGTCTTAGCATTTCCTTGATGGCTCTACCTCCAGTTTCTATTTTGAAAACTTGATCAGAAGGGATACCTCCTCTTTTTTCAATAATCCTACTTATGTTATCGAGGTTTCTTTTTTGATCACCTGAAAACATAAAAGCAGATTCACTATCTCCTTCCTTTAGAGGGTCGTAACCTTTAAGACCCCAAAATAAATCTAAACCATTTACCAAATGCTCTTGAGACATTATGGATCTTTCTTGGATTTCATTATATTGTTGTATTTCTTTAATATTTGCTATCTGAAAAGGGCTATCATCCTTTAAAAGTTTCCAAAATAAATCATTCCAATTTTGATCATTCCTTGGGTCAATTTTTTCTCCAGAAGGAAGTTTTAAAACCTCCTTAGAGACTCTCTGTTCAACAATTTTGCCTAAAGTTCTCTGAGTTTTTCCAACTTTAATTTTCAAAAGTTTTAAATTCTCATGATCTATTGAGCTTATCAAATTTTGAATAGTTCTATAATCGATCTTGCTATCAGCTTCCAGTATTGGCTCATTACTTTTTGAATCAATAAAAGCTTCTGCGATCTGAGAACCTCCAATGTCCTCAAAAAGCATTTCAACTGCTTTTTTAGTATTCCAATAATTAGGTCTGTTTGTTCTTGATAGTAAAAGTTGTATTTCGGCCTCAACCCAATCCTTTAAACTCCCACTATATTCTTGCAACCTCATAGACATAACATTTTGTTTCATGGATAAATCAATATTATCAAGATCAGCAACAGAAACACCTAAGACTTTGGATAAATGTTTTGGATCTTGCCATCTGGAAATACCTTTTGCATTGGGAACCCTGTCTAAAAGATTGTTTTTCTTTGTTTCGTCAAGAAAAACAACAGCATACTTCATATAGTAAACAATTTGCTTTGTTGCTCTTTTTGAAAGACCTAAAACATTCTGCAGAACATTTTTAGGCTGGATGCTTAAAAACCAAGGATGAACAACAGATGCAGCCAGCTTGATAGTCCCCATCCATCTTCTTCTTACCCTCTTATGAGTTACTGTAACTCCACAAACTTCACATACAAGGTTGTCTCTTCTAATGTTCTTGTATTTACCACAATAACACTCAAAGCTTATCGTTGGACCAAATATCTTTTCACAAAACAAGCCATCTGGTTCAGGTCTACCAGTTCTATAGTTGATAGTTTCTGGCTGAAGAACCTCACCACCCCAACTTTTAATTTTTTCTGGATTTGCTATAGAAATTCTTAAAGCTGAAATTTGTTTTTTACTCATTTTCTTCATTCTCCTCAGATGTTACTTTTTGCTCAACTTCAGTATTTGAATCTTGACTTTTTTCTAGTTCGGCTTCTGACCCGCTTGAATCTTCGTTTTTGTCACTGTTGTCTGATATCTCTTCAGAAAATTCATTTTTATCACTGTGTTGAAAAAACTCTAAATCTAAACCTAAACCCCTTATTTCTTTATCGAGATTGTTAATACTTTCTGGTTTTAATGAAAGATCAATAGCCTCACCTCTAGTCATTTTTTTATAAGCTAAGTTTCTTCCTTCAATATCGTCACTTTTAATAGTCAACATTTCCTGTAAGGCTCTACTTGCACCATAAGCCTCAAGGGCCCAAACTTCCATTTCTCCAAACCTCTGCCCTCCTCCTCTAGCTTTTCCACCTAAAGGCTGTTGTGTTATCAATGAATAAGGACCAATTGACCTAGCATGAACTTTTGCTTCAGCAAGGTGATTCAATTTCATTATGCTCATA
>Ga0111541_10000205_pt1 | contig 18799 bp, 16 predicted proteins | sample Knorr_S7_td_DCM__FD_83039 | JGI IMG/M metagenome (GOLD analysis project Ga0111541, IMG submission 83039) | Marine microbial communities from Southern Atlantic Ocean transect - Knorr_S7_td_DCM_ad_131m_LV_B (version 2) (version 2) | ecosystem: Environmental > Aquatic > Marine > Oceanic | place...
ACCAGCAGAAACAGTAAGTTGACTACTATCTGGATTAAATGTCTTATAATAAATTGGAATACCTTCATGCTTAAGATCAAAATTAACTCTATTTCCTCTAGTTCCATTAAGACCATCATATGATGATAATACCAATTCAGTACTTACGGGACCAAATTGTAAAAGAGGTGGTTCATTCTCAAAATCATTAACAGTTTGATATATCTCAGAATAAGCCTGAACCTCAACTGTTGAGGAAGAATATGCTGAATCTGGATAGAAATCAAATCTAACTGTATTGTTTATTGTATCTGTAACTGTACCAAATGTTCCTATACCACTTTGATCACCAATTGCAACATGAGGATACTGAACAGTTACAGCATCATTATTCACATCTTGAATAACAACTGCTTGATGTATTGCACTATTCTGCCCAGAAGTAACTTTTAATAAACACTTAGCTGAACTATCAACAGTGCCGTCAAGAGTGAAAACAGGTATTGAATTTCCATTATCTACCGCATTATAGTTTGACTCATATCTTACTGTTCTTTCAGATCCGTCTGGTTGTCCTGAAACTTTATACCTGTATGTTCCTATACCAGCAGTTGTAGTACCCAATCCAACAACATTGGCACTAACAAGTAATTTGGATGTTCTATCATTAATACAATCAAAGTAAATTGTACCAGAATCAAATCTAGCAGTTAATACACCAACTTTACTATTAGCACTAGAACTATATGTAACACCTAAAACGTCAGTATATGATTCTGTAATATAGGTGTCTGTACCATCAAAATTAACAATAACTTCATTATAATCTAACTCACCAGAAGCATCATCTTTAACCATAACATTAGCAAAGAATGCATTGAAATCTGTAGGTGAGAATTGTAAAATATTGGTTGTAGTTGTACCAGTAACAATGACAGTATTACCACTCATCGCTGTTTGAGCAGCAGCAACCTGTACATTTTTACCAATTAGATCTATAGATCCAATTTCATGTAAACCATCAGATATAGTATCAGTATTAAATGATGTTTTTAAAACTTTAATATCAAAATCCTTTTCAAATTTTTCAGATGGTGTAAATTCTAAAGTCTTTCTATTAAAATAATCAACATTAGTCTTAAATTCACCTAATTGATTATTTGAATAATCAGTGGATCTTTCTAAAATATAAGCATTATTAGTCGAAGTAAGAGTGATTAAATCAGTAAATTGTACATCAAAAGTATCAGCATCAACAACTTGTATATGATACTTTGTAAAGTTTGTATTAATTTCCTCTATTTCAGTATATTGATCCTGTCCTCCCTTACTTGAGAACCTTCCACTTATATCATCATGAATCAAAACCCTATTTGTTTTACATTTAGTAAAATCTGTTAACTTCTTATGTTTGAAATCAATAAACTTGGATTTATTATCTCTAGCATCATAATCTATAACATGATCAAAGTCATTAATAGTATCTACTCTCTTTTCACCAAATACATCAAGTATAATCACTGCCTTTGATGCTTCTGTGGATCCCAGACCCACCCGAACATCAACATTGGTCTCTAACAACGTATCGGCAAAATTCTTCAATCCAGAGGGGTGTATAACCCTATTAAGAGGATCAACAAATGTTTCCCAAGTTTTAGAACTTCTAACAGAGTATGATAGATTCTGATAATAATCATTATTTGGTATTACTTGGAAGTCTTCATTTAACATTCCAGTATTATTAATCCAACCTATTTCCTTTCTATTTGAGAAACTAACATCAAATTTAGCAGTATTTGCTGTAATTCCAGTAACACTAGCAGTAACACCACTATATTGTCCAGCAATTCTATCTCCAACTCTAAGATTATATAATCCAGTTATTTTAATAAAATCTTCTCTAATTTCTATTACCTTAAGATCTTTCTTCTGGAAAGTACCTGTTTGATTCTCTTTAACCAATATTGGTTCATCTTGTAAGAACTTAGATCTTTTTTGAATAGGTGCGAATACTGGTAACTTATTCCTGTTTACAATATTAGCATAACCAGATTGATAAGTTTTAGCAATACCTGGATTAGTTGTTAAACCAACTAAATCAAATTTTAAAACATCTGGATTTGATGAAATATAACTCGTAACTTTAAAATATTCATAATTATGATCTGAAGAATTCCAACCTTCACCATCGGTTGATATACCACTAGATGATGAGGCTTGAGTACCAATACCAGTTTCTCCAAATAACTGTATACCTTCAACAAAAATTTCATCATTAACAGCAAATGGTGCTTCAGTATATCCATTGATAGGAGTTTCCATAACACAAGTAGCTTCAGTTCCATCAACAGTCATGGAATTAATTCCAATTCCATTGGAATTGTTAACGGCAATAACTCTATGTGTTACAGAATCTAGTCCATTAATAGGAGCAATAACTTCAACATCAGCAATACCTTGATTTGGAGCAATAGCTTCTAATGAAGTACTATCAACAACCTCATTAGATTCTGGATTGTATAGAATCAAATCAGGAGGACTTAAATAATCACGTCCAGTATCTACAACAGAAATTTGCTCAATATAGTCTAAATCATCAATCCTAACAACAGGTGAAATAAATGCTTCGGGTCTCAACGTAAAATCTGAAGAATATTCATACCCAATATCAACAATTCGTAAATTATTAATTCTACCAATAGATGTTGATAATGCTACAATATTAGCATTTGTTCCACTTACACTATTAATTGTAGTAAATTTAGGTAATTTCTTATAACTAGAACCCTCAGAAATTAATTTTATACTCTTTATAGGTCCAGATACAGAGTCTGACTTACTAGAATATTCAATCGTATCACATTGATCTTCTTCATACCTCAATACTTCAGGAATTGCTCTAGGTGAGAATTTAAAGGTTTCATCAGTAGCATCAAATATCTTATAATCACCAGAATACTTACTGTCAGTAAATACTATCCGTGAATAATTGTTAACATCTTTATCAGCAGTACTAATATATCCACCCCTTTCTAAAGAATAATATAAAATTGCTGGCATTGCTGTTGAGAATCCTATTGATACAGCAGCACCAACAACAGGACTGGATAAGAATGTACCAATACCTATTGTACCCAATCCAACAACATTAAAGGCATTGCGATCCGTAGCAGTAAGAAATTCATTCTTAAATTCCTTATCATAGAAAAACTTAAGGTTATAATTTGCCAAATTGAATGAACTAACACCAAAAGTTAATTGTGAATTTTTAACTACAGATATTTCTGGATTAACTAATGAAATAGTATGCCCATTTCCACCAGAAGATAGATCAACCATTCTAGGTGGTGATGAGAAGGTATCATTATAAGTTTCTGATAAATTGAATTTATTTGAATCTACTAAATGTATATAATAACAACCTGTTGTTAACCCAGAAACAACATCTCCATCACATGTATAGAAAATTTTATCACCATTTTTATATCCATGATCAGTAATTGATATAGTATTTTTAATTGTATCAACATCTGCTCCATCAAATCCAACAGGATTGATTAATATTTTCTGATATTGTTCATTATAATCTAAAACTAATGGAGCAGTAGATCCTAAACCAACTGTTGTATTTGGTATAACATCGATATTAACTATATCCCCATTCTGCAACCCATGAGTTGTAGTATTAGCAGCACCTATCTTTGTAGTTACTGTACTAATAATTCTATCAACATTACATGTTATTTGTTCAAAAGTTGTTTCTATTTTGTACTCATAATCATTAGATCCATTACTATAAAAGAATATTCCACCTTCTGTATTAGCAGCACCTACATTAGTAGCAAGACCTATAAAATCACTACCTTTATCAACTACATACAACTCTGATACAGATGTATTTTGATCTGGAAGATAGAATTGCTGCGAAGCATCAATCTCTCTACCTACAAGTAATGATCCAGCACCAGGTTTCTTACTGAATATAATTTTTTCTCCACCTTTAAATGGATGTCCTGGTAAATAAATGTTTTGAGATGGAATATTAACTTGCTTTGTACTTTCACCAATCGCATAATTAACAACACTTCCGCAAGTAGTACCAACACCAACCGCTAGATTAGCATTAAAAAATTCAATTAAATTTACATCAGATTCAAATCTATTAGTTTTAACTGGTATACTGATACGATTATTTAATACATCTATCTTAGATCCATAAGTATGAGCAATACCACTGGTAGGTCTATTAACTCTTATGATAGATCCAACATCAAATAAATTTAATACCTTAAGATATTCATCACCTACTCTAAGTGATCCACCTATTGAAACAGTGTTTGGAATATAATTAACGTAAATATCTTCAACCGCACCATTTGAATTATTTTGAACTGACATCGTTTTTGCCAATCCAATAACATCGGTACTAACACCAACTTTAAATGAATTATTTAATTTGTATATTGATGTAGAAAGACCTGATATTAAAACAGTATCTTGATCATTAAGTTCAATGGATGGTAGACTATGTACCATCACCTCACTATTACTATTCCATACTAGAACAGCATCTTCAAAAGTAGTTAATTTAGTATTAATACTAGAAACACCAATACCAACTATTTCATCAACTTGCCCTCTAGCACCATTACCATTTGTACCTTCATCATCAAATACAGTAAAGTCACCAACCTTATAACCATCACCACCATCTAATATCTGGAATGCATCAACAACACCTCTAGTTACTGATTCAACTACAGATTTTTGTTTAATTACTTCATTTGATTCTATAATAAAATCATTATCAGCATTAATATCATTAACCTTATATGGGAAAGTATTCCTAGAAAGATTACTACTACCAAAATCAAATGACTGATCTAAAACTGTATTTTCTTCAATATAAGGTAATCTATAGGATTCTCCTATAAAATATGGATATTGGGGAACACCATTCTGATCTACAGTAGCAAAATAAGCATAAACTCCATTCGGAAATTCTGGAGTCTTACAGAATCTTCCATTATGAATGTCTAGATCACCAGAACCATCAAAAATATTATCTTCTACAAAGAATTTTGCTTCATATTCATGAAGTGTTGGACGATCTTTATAATCATACTTCTGAACATAACTTGGAAGCAATCTCTTAATTCCTGAGTTAATGTCAGAAGGATCGGTATAACCATATGGTCCATATATTGGAACACCATCATATGCCCAACCAATCAATGATGAGTGTGTACCAATACCAGCACCAGTCACACCACCAATATCCCCTAATTCTTCTGCTATAGTATTAGTATATGCATGAACACTAAACTGTAATAGGTCATCATTAAGTTTTTCAAGATGATTTTCATTCTGCCACTGATAATTATCAATAGATAATTTTCTTATACTAGCGTTTAATAAAGCATTCTTACCTTTAGAATCTACATAAACATTTGCATTTGTAGAATATCCAATACCTGGATTAATTACAACTATATCAGATAACTGCCCATCTTCATTAATAACAGGTTTTAATTTACATCCACTACCAGTAGCTCCACCTTCAGTTATAGTAAGATCTGGTAAAGACCAATATTCCTTTCCTTTATTAAGAACTTGAACATCAATAATTTTACCACTTTCGATTATTGGTCTTACTTCAGCAGTTCTTCCGTTCTGTATAGTTATTTTTGGTGTAAAATAATGTCCAGAAACTTTACTACCATACTTACTACCACCATCATATAGATAAGAACCTATTATTTCACCTGTGACAATAGGAGTAAAGTTTATTTTACCTGAAATACTTGAAGCAAAAGAAACATTAACATTTACTTCAATATCTGGATACTTAAATACCTGATATCCAGTACCTGTTGATCCTAAACCAACATATTTCTTCCTTGTATAATCAATTTTTGAAGTACCACCAATTCCAGCATCTGATAATCTAAATGAATCATTATCAATCTTCAATACATGATAAAAATTAGCAGTAGTGCTTATACCTGTAGATACAGTTAAACCTTGAATTGCTTTAGGTTGTGTTGTACCTATACCAACCATTGTGGTATATTCTACTAAATCACCGTCCCTAAATCCATGATTCTTAAAGTTTACAGTATCAAAGGAAGTTGAAATTCCTGAAGGATGTACAGGTAATTTTCTATATTGGAAATCATAACCAGAATTTAAAACTCTAACAGATCTTAAAGTATTTTTGGAATCTAATCTGAACTTATGAATACCAGCAGCATTTGTTGCTGTAGAGAATCCTACAGTATTAATACCTGTGATACCAAACATGGCATCATGTGGTGTTTTAAACAAATATATTCTCTTTGGATTAATAACCCTAACGTAGTAAGGTGCTCCATTCACTAAAAATTCAGTAACAACATTACTTGCTTCTTTAAATTTGGTTATTCCAATCGGATCTTGTCCATTACTGTTATAATAAATTAATTGACCATCAACAAGATTATGATCTTTTTTGAAAGTTATAGTTTCTTCTTGTATATCCAAACCACCTGAGAAGAATATATCACGACTATCAAACTCAACTTCTCTAAATCTAGGTCCAATAACTGGTTCTAATAAACATCCTTTACCATTACCACCAACAAGACTTACTGATAAAACCTTATCAATATCAAAATCTTGTTCATCTACAAGTATTTCTTTAACAGATCCTCTAATAATTGGTTCTGCGTATGCTCTTTCACCACCATATTCTAATGGTGTTTCAATAGATAATTTTGGAGGATTAGCAACATCATAATCTTTTCCTGAATTATATACTTCAACACTCTCTAAAGGACCAAATGACATGGTCTCATTTGCTACATATGATCTAATTTGAGTACCATTAACCAACATACCAATATTATTAATTGGTTTCTGGCCTTTAGTTGTAACACTTAGATCCTGTGATAATGGATATTTTCTTAAAATTCTATCCTCATAGAGCATTTTATTGAAATGATCTTTAAGAATAAAAGTATGTGTATGAGTATGACCAGCACCTACTGGTGGATTCATAGTTATACTACTAGCACTACCAATAGCACTTATTGAATTATATAAAGCAATACCCTTCTTATTTGAACCTTCAGCAACACTAATATAATAAGTTTCCCCATCAGATAAACCATCAATAGGAATCCCTATATCATCTAAATTATCCCTTGTTTGATAGACAACAGCATTACCTGAAATAAATTTTGTTGGTTCTGGCAAATTTATTCGTGCATATTGAGAATCAAATCCAGAAATTGGATCTTGAAATGTTGGATAATCAAGTATATCACGGAAAGTTACACCTAAACCAACATTTTCAGCTATTACAGAAGTAAATCTCTGTAGATTAAGTTCATAACTTGGTAACGCATTAGACGCAACATAACCATCCTTATTTCCATCAACGTAAACATTAAGTACATCAGAAATAACATTACTATTAGAAAGACCTATACCAACAGATGCTGTTTTTGCTTTATTTAAATTTCTTCTTAAATCATAATCAGCAAGTGGGTTTGGTTCTCCACTAGACCAAGATAAGTTATCTACAGTAATACTATTAGTTACATAATCAATACTCTTAACTATAGCACCACCCATTGGTGTCATAGCAGTTCTTCTAAGGAAAGTAATGCTATCACCAATTTTTAAACTGGATTTATCAATGGTACTTAATAAAGTAAATGATGTTTGACCATTTGATGCTACATTCTCTATCTGATAACGAGAACTTGTATTATAAATCCAACTATTAGCAAATAATTCTTTATAGGATTCGCCTCTATTTAATATAACCTCACCAACATTCTTTACAGAAATCTCCTCTCGTTCACCAACTAATGAAATATCTTCACCTGGTACAAATTTAGAAAGAACTCCAGTAATTCTTATATCACATCTCTTAGATAAATCACCACCTTCATATCCAAATACAGTTTCTGTTGTTCTTATATTTGAACCAGTTTCTATCGCACTAGTAATATTAGAACATCCAAAAAACTGATTTACACTCTTTGATGTATATTCAATGATATCATCACTATTTTCACTTAAAATAGATCCAGTTTCATCAAATCCAATAGTAGAATCTACAGATATAATAGAAGATCCAATTGAAATGGTTTCTAATGCCTTTGTTTTTGCCTGTATAGTAAAACTACCTTCAATTAGATCTCTATCACTAAATCCAACAAATAAAGAAAGTTGATAGTATGTTTTACCTGCTCTTGTTAAAATCTCAACTTCAGATACTGATCCAGTGGTTCTATCATCAGTTGATTTGTATATAGTTTGACCAACCAAATTATATGGATTACCACTTATTGCTTCAGCAATAACAGTTTCTCTACGAATAAATTCAGCTGCTGATGGCTTAACTAAACGTTCTTCAAGATCTAATACCTTAGACTCAACACCATATAATAATTTAAATAATATTCTTATAGATTCTTCAATACCCTTTGATTGGTAGAAAGATCTAGCATTCTTTACAAAATTACCAACATCAATACCAGAATAGAATGTCTCATCTTCTAAACCTGGTAAAAAAGTTTTCTTTATCTTCTTATAAAATTCCTGTAAAAATAGTACACTAAGATTAGTAATTACAGAATTAATATTATGATTAAACGCATTAGTATCATCAAATTTTAAAGTTTGCTTATTAACATCAAGCAATGATGAGGAAATGCCAACATTGTATCCACTTATTCCACTAAATCCACGTATACATCCTGTAAAAGTTGTACTTGTCTTACCTGTATATGATATAATTTCATCATCAATCTTTAAAAGACCATATTCTTGAGGAAATCCCTTTGTTGAAGCAACAGTAATAGTTGTATCATCAGAAAGAATGTCTGTAGATAATGTAGTAGTTCCAGTAACAACTTCAGGAACTAGGTTATCTACCTTAAGATACCTATCAAGATTATCAATAAGATCAGTAGGACCTCCTTGAAATTCTTGTGATATGTAATATTGCTTTAAAAAATCAGTCGTTAATGGAAAATCAGCAACCACGAATTCGGGTAACTGACTCTCGACTATTTTATTGACTTGTACTCTTTTATCAAATTCTATACTCATTCTTTATTTCCTCTCGATTGCTCCATTGGAGTAACTTGAAGTATAGTAATCTCTTGAAAATACCACGCCTGAAACATCCTCTCCTGATGCGATTACGTCTTTAACCATATTTATCGAACTATTAGAAACATCAAAACTGAGGTAGAGATCCTTTAATCCAATTACATCATTAGATTCAGGGAACGCTTGTATCTCAATTAAGTTGTTTGCTGCATTAGTTTGTGTTATATTAACAGTGTTGATGATAATCTCACCTTTCTTATAATCAACCGTACCAACATCCTTTGCTACAATCTTCATTTCATTCTTTGTATCCTTAGATACAATACACATAACACCCTTCTTACTGCCATCTAAATCGCCTGTAACAGTCTTATTTGGAATATCTGTGAAATATACCGTGTTAGGGTATCCAGAGATCTTAAACCCTGTAGACTTGATGTTATAACCCGCTTGACTAATGTAAAATCTATTACCAAAACACAGTTCATATTGAGCAAATGTATTGATAAGTACCTTCATATCTCTTCTAATCTTAACTTTTGTAATATTAGAAGTAATAGCATTATTAACCCTATCAATAAGTTGATTCATTTTACTAAACTTAAATCTACCACCAAACTTATTGATCTCCACATTGTTTGAATATGTAGTAAGATTATCAACTATATTGGTGCGTAATAAAGCACCGTCTGAGAATTGTGCGGTATTATAATAAACTGTTGTGTCAATTTCTACATATAGAACTTTAAGATCAACAATTTCGGAATTTATACCAGCAATAGCGTAATTCTTTAACTTACTTTTGATTTGTTGTTTATCAAAATCAGATACATAAGTACCATTTTTTGGTTTAATACTAATCTGAACTTTACCAAATTGTGGTGGATCTAACTCTTCACCACCAACAACAGCAACAGATTCTGTTGCAGTGTAAATTGACTGTATTATTGCTTCATAATCCCTTGGTGTAACTGCCCTATACTGTGCGGAATAGAGTCTAGGAGCCAAATACTTAATTGATGATATTTCTTCGTTCTCAGCACCATTTGAGGCACGATTAACAGTAGTTACGACTATACTATCATTTGGTAATGTAGAAATGTATTGTTGTGAAGCAGTACTTAATCTACGATCAAATGTTCCTTGAAATTCAAATGTACCAACAGAACCTGATGCTCCACCAGCACCATTACCTTCAGGTCCATCAGTTATAATGTACCTAGCAGTAACAATATTGCCTGTTGTTAATTTCTTACCAAAGAATCCATCACCAAAGAGAATTTCAATTTTTTCATCCTGAACCTCTTGTATTAAGAATATTTCAGAATCTTTGTTTAAATTGAGAATATTATCTATCTTTTTATATTCTCTACCCTCAGATACATCATTAATATCGTTTCTAACACTAACTCTAATAGTTGAAGAATCAATATTAGCATTATCTAAGACAAATCTCTGATCAACTTGAGTATCAATTATAAAACTTGTTTGTACTAATGTTCCTTGTTTAACTGGAATATTAGTAAAAGATGCGATTCTCTTACCAACATTATTAGTTACTACATTAGTAGTTATTGGAGATGATGTTGAGAATCTAAAATTTGTATTATTAGCATTTCCTACACAAACAAGACCAGGTTTAAGTCTAATTTGAGCAATATCATTATTACTATCCTGTATTTCTACATCAAATGATATATGTGCTTCTGCTGCCGTTCTAGATCTTGGCACATATCCTATGTTACGTGCTAATGATATAACATTCTCTCTTATAGTTGCTGAATCTAAAAACGATTCATTTGCTACTAAATTCGCATTAAAGGCATTAATATACGTATTATATGCTAAAGAATCAATTAAAACTGAAAAATTAGATCCTTCAAAGTCAAAATCAGTAAAATTTGAATTTGAAGCAAGATAATCCTTCAATTGAGACTTAATTTGGTCAAAATCTAGAGTGTTAAACTGCGTAACTGGCATTATTTTATCTGGTAGGTTCTAATAAAAAGGTGAAATTTTGTCTTGGTCTATCCAAACCAACAATATCAAAGAAAACTGTCACCTCAAAAGCATTACTATCTGGTCTACCTATGACATCTGTCTTGACATTGGCGACCCTTGGTTCATAATTATTGATAGAAATCTTAATTTGGTCTTCAATTACATAGGAAGTTAGTTTAGTATAGTTTTCAAACAACATTCCACGAATATCTGTACCAATTAATGGTTCAAAAAACCTTTCAGTCGGGATAGTTTCTACTAAATTTCTGACTGATCTAACGATTGCACGTTCATTCGTCAAAACTGGCATATCACCAGTTATAGGATGTGGTTTAAAAGACAAACTAATGTCCTTAAATGCTCTAGATTTACGCTTAATCGCCATCGACAGGAGAATTTGTAGTATTTCCTCCCTTTATTTATACCTATTTTTAAATTTTTCTTATCTGGGCATCGTATTATAAGAATTTTGCGGAAATTCTTCAATCCAACCATTTAATATGTACTTATTACCATGTAAAGGAGGGTTTCCACGGTGTGTATGTGTCCATCCTGCTGGAAATATGATAACTTTACCCATTTTAGGTTCAATTCTAAGACTTTGATATAAAAATTCAGTTTCTCCACCACCATAACCATCGTTTAGGTAGATAATAACGACCATTTTACGATAAGTATCAGGGGCACAAGCATCATGATGCCATGAATGATACCCCTGTGTAGGGCGAGTCTTCTGTAATTTAGAATATTTGTACTCAAATGGTGTATCTTTCAATATTTCGTACTGTTCTGTGTAATGATGAAGACAACTCATTACAATATGATTCCAATCCCTTGCTAATGGTAATGTAGCGTTATAAACATTCTGTTCTTCATGCTGTAATAGTTGTGTAAGGAACAGTTGTTCGTTCTTTACAGCACCTGTGCTGCGTGGTGTAACTAATCCAGCACCAGCAGCGGCCATACGCTCATAAAAATCGACAAATTTATCTCCATCAAGATTAGATTGAAATTCGGAGATAAAATTGCCGTGATCAGTAAAACTAGTTAATTCGGGTTGACTCAACGTCCTTGTCCTCTATATCTTTTACGAGCCGAGTTACGGCTGGTTGCCGAATACTTCGAGTGCTTTCCTCTTCCCTGTCGAGACTTTTTCGGAGTTGCCTCTACATAAGACCCACCTAAAAGATTTTGCTTCATTTTTGCCATAATTAATCCTCAATAAATTCAGTTTTGATATTAGAAGGATTCGGTGAAGAACTATCAATATAATAATCCTGTGCCAAATCCTCTATAGTGTTAAAATACTCATCCTGTGAAAGGTTCTTATAAACCACCTCACCATTAATTAGAATATTATAACGAGTCATTAGATTACCCTAGTCTTCTCATGACCTACACGAACACGAGGATCACACCAGATCTCAAAACCTGCCTCCTTCGCATCTAGGCAGAACGAAACGTCCTCACCACACATATCCTGTACTTCGCCACTTTCAAAGACTTGCATCTTAGGAGCGAACCAAGGATACTTCATCTCTTCATGTTCAAATACACCATTCTTAATAAGTAACCATCCAAATCCTGTATAATCGACAGTAAATGGTTTCTTTCTTTTCGAGATGCTTTCGACGGTTTCGTGATTCATTACACCACCATTAGTTCTGAAATCATCTTCTTCAAGCCAGTGTGCTACCGAGGTGGTTTTGCCGTCTTCTGTAGCATACCAACCAGCAGCAAGATCCTTATCCATCAGAACGATCTGCCAAAACTTCTCAGTGTTGAATACAATATCACTATCAATCCATAACTGATAATCATACTGTAACTTACCGTCCCAAGGTTTTTGATCAGGTCCTCTAAGGACATTTGCTCCTAAACACTTACAACGAGCAAAGTTGACCATTGATGAGTAATCCTGTGAGATTTGGATACTTGCTCCATTCTGTACCAGATCAAAGCATAGCTGTACAAAACTCTTTAAAAATGTATATGAGACTCCTCTACCAGGTAAACAGAATACTACTGTCTTACCTTTAATAAGTTCTCGTGCTTTATCGAAATCCCACTCTGGTTCTTTCTGTACCACTGGGGATTTCGCTTTAACTGTAAATCCTTTTGCCATAACCTACGTAATGTTATACCAATATTATATCAGTATATGTAGGTTTAGTCAACTTAAATTATAAGGTAGTAATATCAGTACGATGCGTCTGTCATATTCTCTTGTTCAAATTCTTCATATGATAATTCTTCCCTAAAGTATGATTGATATATTCTTCCCCATATCAATTTAAATTCATACTCATCAAGATCCTTGAAGAGACACTCTCCTCTTAGATAGATGTGATAGGTGTTAGTCTTGGTGTTCTGTAATGATAAGTTCATCGCCATCTGTTTTAAATCCTAATTCCGTATCCTCAAACCAACCCTGATCATTAATTATCCATTCAGGGATCCTTACATAATATTCACCAGATACTGTATCAACTTCTATAGGGCGTTTCTCATCAGGATTATTTTTTTGCATTCTGTGAATTATCACTTTCCATTATATATCACTTTTGAATTATTAGCAAGTCAACCCTGTGGGGATTTTTTAACAGCGAAAAAAAATTTGAAGTCTAATGGAATATTGTTCTCGCTTCCGTAACACTTTGTAGGTTAGGGTAGTTAGTCGTTTTTAAACGGGGGCGGGGGGCGAACCCCCAACCACGGGGGCACTGCCAAATCACGAACCCATAAGGGGTGCGGATCACCGCACATCACCCAAGGCAGTGGCAACTGTGTTAGAGGTGATGCCGTTATTAGAGGCACAGCGTACTCTGCTGCTGCCACCCTTAATGCGGTTAACCCACTTATTACGCTGTGAACCGTGTGCGGTTCTTAGGCGTGTTACCTTCCAAACTCTACCGTTGATTTCTACCTCAGTGGTAGGAACTGTTAAACCGAAAGGAGTTGTGTTCATAACGAATTTGTTTGGTATATACGTATATTACACGAAAATGCCCCCATTTACGGGGGCAGTGTGTAGGTTTATCAACTGGCACTAATGCCGATCTGATACGTTCCAAGTACCGAAATTAGAAGGGGCGGGGCGTAACCCCATACGCACTTCGTGATCGATCCGTGCCTGAAGCATTTCCTTTGCTACCATGTGTTCGCAGAATTGAACCATGTTTGGTGAGCAGTAGTAACCGTTTCCAGTGATGAGTGTTTTGTTTTTCATACTCTTAGTATAGCAAATAAAGGGGCAGTGAGAAGGGGGGAAATGTTAAAAGATTATGAAGCATCTTCAAACATCATTCGTGCGGTTCTTTCTATGTGTTGAACCGTACCAACTGAGAATGAGCATAATTCCTCCATCATCTCAGGGGTTAATTTGTTGTGAACACGAAATTGCTCCCATGCCTCTTCAAAACATGTTTCCAATAATGCTTCGTTGTGTATGCTGCTCATTTGAATGATTGCTTATTACTCCTTTATTATAAGCAATAAAAAACCCCCTGTGAAGGGGGAAAGTGCCAGTTTAAAGATTGGCACATATAGAATCAAAATACTCTTGGGGTTGCTCCTTTCCAATTACGCCATCAAACCACTTGTTGATATGGCGGGTTGTGGTAGCACTCCATTTTGTGGAGGTACGAAAATAATCGTAAGAGCGAGTTTGGCAAGCAACAGGAGTGTTATAAGAGAAGAAAACCTGTGTGCCATCAGCGAAAGTTACTTGTGTTTGGTTTGAACCGAGGATGCTTAGTTTCATTTGAATGAAATTTGTTTGCTTGTGTTTAGTATAGCAGATTTGCGGTTGGCAAATCTTTAGAAATCATTTAGAATAGAAGTTCTTCTTCGGGGTTGAACTTCTACCTCTTCAACCGTTTCGATCTCATCATAAAGAGGATCGGAGCAAAGGGCATCGTAAATTTCTTGGGAAAGAGTAATCATTGGAGATCCTTTTAAAATAAACATGTGGTGGTAAAAAGAATTATACTAAGGATAGCAAGGGCGTTACGCTCTTCTCTCACATCCTTAACATTTTGAAACGCATCAAAGATTTGTGCCTTTGTGCTTTTGAGTGTGATTGGTTTCATTTAAAAATCAGTTGTTGAATTCAGGTACTCATCAAGGTGATCTTTCTGCTCATTGGTTAAGTTATCATGAATCGCATCTTCCATAAGTGCTTCAATAGCATCATCAGAAGAGAGATCAAAGAGAGAAGGATCAAGAATCATTGGTTTGTACCTGTTAATATGAATTGTAGCAACTGAGAAAGCAGTTGCCACTTTTTGTGTGCCAGTATTACAACTGGCATATCTTATCCCAAAGGGCATCGAATTCGGGTGTATCAGAAATAGGGGCATCTAATGCTGCGGTTTCTGAAAACAATTCTGTAAGGATTGCTTGCTCTTCAGAGGTGATTTGAAGTGTTTTGTTCATTGCTTTGAAGTTGAACTTAAATTAATTGTAGCATGTAAGGGGGCGTTGTAACCCCCTCAAATCTTAATTAAAGATAAAGTTTGTTGCCCAATCGGGTAAACCCCAACCTCCCACATTAAATTCCTTACGGTACATGAGGCGTTGATAGATTTTGATAATCTCATTAAACTCAAGGATTGTGAGATCATCACCACACCACTCCTCAAGGTAATCAATGTTTGAGGTATCGGGGTTCCCATCTATGAAAGTTGGGCAACTGGCAAAATCTCCATCAGGTGTGATCCAGAAATGCCTACCAAGTAATTCAGAAGCGATCATTTTGAAATGATTTTTGTGTATAATATTAATGATAAACCCCCACTCCGAAGAATGGGGGTTTTGTGTGCCAGTTTACCAATTGGCATCCATTTGAGAGTAAATGTTTCTCATGGTTTGTAGGATTTCATCACAGTTGAAGGTTTCCTCATCATCAGATGCTCCGCACCTTGGATCATAATCAACCCAATCTTCCATTGGATCACCACCCTCATTAACCTCCCTTAGCGTGATGTAATCAAGATTTGGGTGGTACTGTGCCTGAAGTGAATAGGCATTTTTGGCAGCAGTTTCTTCAAAGTGAAAAATCATTTGGAATGGTTTTTTTGGGTATGCCCTATCCTAAGCGATCACAAGCAGAAATCAACAAATTTGTACCAGTTGATAAAGTGGCACAAGATAGGGTGATTTTTGAGAATGAGGAATTATAATAAGAGTACAACAAGAGGAGGTGCGGGGTAGCACTGATGATGAAAATCTTCGCCACCGATGCTGCGATGAATTATTTTTAGTAACAAATATTAATGCCTATGTGCCAGTTCACAAAGTGGCATACTGCCTATTGCCATGAGGTTGTCAAGTACCCTTGTGCCACTTCGCAAACTGTCACATGCTGTGTTGCCAATGCTATCAGATCTGCTATAATAGGGACAGTCTGATGAGTGGCATAGGTATGCCCTGTGCCAATATGCGAAGCGTCACATTATGTGTGGCGTATTATGAGCATGCATGGTATAATGTACTCATGCATAGTGCCTATGTGCTAGGCGTTCATATCTAGATGATGTATCATGACGTGCATAGTTCTCGTCTAGATCTAGTACGTCATTATATGATGTGTAGTATATCTCGTCGAGATGTAAATCTAGTTGCGAATCTAGTTGTTGATACATGAGAATCTAGTCGAGATTAATCTAGTTGATGTCTGTATTATAGCACGAAGATCTAGTTGTGTCAACACGAAAATCTAGTTCATAAAACACGAAGATCTAGTTGAGTTTTCTGTGTCCTTATGAGAAAATTTCGCCCCTGTGGGTTGACAAAAATCGCTCTGCATGGTACGCTCGCTAAGTCCACAAGACCCTGAGAGATTAATGAGACATTTACGCAACAAAAAACACGAATAAACTTCCATAATAACACCAATAACATACTACAAGATACTCAAGGATACTATCCAAATAAAAAACAGTTTTATATTTATAAAGGTATTTAAAACCTTATTTTAATACTATTATGTATCAATTAATACCAAACCCCCTATCCCCAAGGCAAGTCACTTCCACTCTTGGCAACTCTTACAGGATCTACTCCATACTGTGTAATATCAGGTCTTAAACTACTCTCAATCCTACTAATTTCAGTAGTACCTAACCCTGTTTTTACCCATCCTATCACAGTAGTTTCAGTTAAATCTTCATACGCTATTTCAGGTGTAGCATAAGTAAACTCTACCTTACCTGTATGTGTCTGAGATTTGTATATTTCATCAGTAGATCCTACTGCTACAGGTGCAGTATATGGATTACTATGCAGTGTATGATTAGCATCTAAACTCTTATCAGGATTAGCAACATGTCCACCATAAATTGCTGGATCAGGTTGTATAGTAATCCACTCATTACACGTTACACTATACTGAACAGACTCAACAAATCCATTGTCTTTTAATACTGCTAATTGTTCTACTTTCCAATGTGTAGTAATCCCTTGTGGCATCTTACTTCTCCTTACTGAAATACGCTGAATAATACTTTACAATACCCGCACTTATTTTATGTCCCTTCTCAACCCACTCTTTGCTACACTCATCAATATGTGTACCTTCAGGATAATAACTTTCAAGTATTTTCTTACACTCTAAGTATAATTTATCCATTATAATATTGCCTCCATCATTACCATAAACATCAACATACCAACGGCAGTCATTGTGAAGAACATACCAAACATTCTAAGAAATTCCATTACCTTAACATTTGTTTACATTATATTTATTGTGGATCAGAATACCGCCCCTCTTGACTCTTATATCCATAGGTATTAGAGTCGGGCGTAACCTCGCTGCACCCCTCGTAAGTGCCTCTCCGATTCTTAATATATTCTAATTCATTCCATTGTTCCCTATTACATAATAATAAACAATGTACGTTTCTATGCCTGTGAAATTTGCCTGACGAATAAACATTGTCGGGTTTAGGGTAACTGTGTATTTCTATAGTAATATACTGTGATACTTCATTCCATCCCTGTTTCTTTCTTAACGCATTGTTGACAGGATCACCCTTAAAATATACCCATCCTTCATGGACTTGTCCTAAACTATTAGTCCACTTGACATAATCATCGACTTGAGGTTCATACATGATTGTTTAATCCCAGAAACCAGCATTTAAATTCATACCAACTACAACTCTTTTCGTATTAGTTTTATTTACCTTATGTTGTATAACTGAAGGGAATATGATTAACTTTCCTGTCTCAGGATGTATATCTAACTCATCCTCAAATGTAATTGGGGCAGCATTATTCTCAACATCCACATAATATACAACTGACATTGTACTCGGAAAATGGTCATGAGGTATGGCATAATCACCCTTCTCATATATCATTAACCACATATTACATACATCATATTGTATGTTAGTATTTAAATGATAAGCAGATATAAAAGATGATGCCTTTAATATCCATTCAACAAAGAAATTGAATTGCTCATGTTTATGAACCTCCCAATCACTTCTCCATGTTGCTCTTACATTTGTCTCTAAGTTTTCACTATGATTATTTCTATACTCCTCAATTAATGGATATAACTTATCATTAATATCCTTGTAATCTTTTGGAATTGTTGTAAAGATTGGAAGACGTTTGTTTACATTACTAATATCAAAACCTTCATAATAATCACTCAGTCCCATTACAATTTGTCGGGTACTGCTCTTAGGTCAGATGG
>Ga0111541_10000206_pt1 | contig 18710 bp, 19 predicted proteins | sample Knorr_S7_td_DCM__FD_83039 | JGI IMG/M metagenome (GOLD analysis project Ga0111541, IMG submission 83039) | Marine microbial communities from Southern Atlantic Ocean transect - Knorr_S7_td_DCM_ad_131m_LV_B (version 2) (version 2) | ecosystem: Environmental > Aquatic > Marine > Oceanic | place...
CCCTAGAATTGCATTGACAAGAGAAATTAAATCTTGAATATTAACAATACTATCCATATTCATGTCAGAAGCCTCAAGTGCACAATCAGCTACCATAGAAGAACCTAAAATATGATTCACCATGGTAATAATATCTTGTATATTCAAGATTCCATCTTCATTTGAATCTCCAGCCGCAGTTGAGCAGCCTCCATTTATACATAAATCACCACATTCTTCTACCAATTGTTCTATAAAATCGGAAGTATCCCCTCCACTCCAACCAGAAATGGAGCTATTACTTCCATCGCAAGAGTTTGAGTTAGAATTATTTTCTAATGTCCATGGTTTTGCACGTACTGTCATCGTATGATCTATTAAAGCAAAAGTAGGGAATGCACTCCAAGAATCATGTAGCAAACTAAAAAAACCAGTACTACTCTGATTTTCATCAATCACCAAGGGCATTCCAGGAGTACCTGCACTTTGCCATGCTGAACATGAATATGGTTGTCCTGGATCTTGGAGAGAAGCAATAAATTTAACTCCGTATTCTTCCCATTCTTCTTCTAATGCATCTACTGCGGGAACCCCGTAGCTATAGCAGGTACCTCACCAACTAGCACTCATATCTATAAATATAATATGATAATCTCCTCCATTTAAATCACCATTATAATCTGCTAAAGAAAAGGAATCACCTACTTCATAATCTTCAAATCCGGCACAAACTTCATGGGAAATATTTTGGTCAGCAATACTGATTTGTTCACCTGCACAATATTGTGAATACAAACTCCCAATTAGGCTAAATATTAAAATAAACACTAATTTCATATAATCCTCCGAATAAAAACACTACAAATATATTTATAATTTATGTACTCTTGCTGTGTCAATATGTAACAATTAGAAAATACTTCTGACAGTTATTTTATAACCATCATCAAAACCAGGCTGAACCGCACAGATACCATTAGCACAAACTAAACCACCTTTCTGAGAGCCTTTAAAAATAGAACACTGCATAGATGAAGAGAGTTTATACGTTAAATCAATTCCTTCCCATATTGTTTTTTTGTTTTTTATTATTTCATCGATAGACCAACCATTATATACTTCAGACATATTAAATAAAGTTATAGACACCTTATTCATGAAATTATAGGTTAAAGAAAAATATTTATCAAAATAATTAATCTCTTTTATCATTGTTGTAGATTGTTCAGATCTTAAATAAGTAAGTTCATCTCTTTCTTGATATTCCGCATAGATAGTAAATGAATTTGTGTTATTAATATTATAACTCAATATTGATGGGATAGTCGTTGCTGAGATTTCTTTATTTAAAATGCCATCTAGTTTAAGATCATCAAATTGATCAAATCCTAATTTATAATACAAGGCATCATTTAAGGCCCAACCATTTGCCTCAAGATAGAACTGTCTAAAGGGATATTTTTTATATATTCTTTGCTTATTATCCATCTTAACTATATCTAAAATATTTGATTTGCTATCTAAATGATTATACGCAATTGATAAATTAGATTGAATAATGAGTTTTTCAGAAAAGCTTTTGTTTATTTCAATTTGATGACCAATTTCATCTTGCCAATTTATAGAGTGAGCATTATTTGATATTAGAATTGAATTGCTTTCTCTTAACACCGTTGGAGGACTCGAAGAAATTAGATTTAATCCTTTATCATCTAAGAAACTATCTATATAATTTTTATATTCGTAAGTTATACCATAATCAAAAATATTTGTATATACAGAAGCATAAAACCTCGACCCATTCTCATACTCGGGGTTATCATTAATAGATAAAACATTTTCTATATATATATCAAAATTATTAAACTGTTTACCCCAAAAGTAATCATACTCTCTAAGAACATAAGGAGTATCCCACTCGGAACTTATACCTGAAAGATTATTAAAATCGTTATTTAAAAATGCCAAACCTGTTAATCCAAAAATAGTATGATCATATTCAAATCCAATAAAACTAAGCTTAGTTTCAATGGTGCTATTTTTCATTCTATCCGCAGGATTAGATCTGTTTTCAAATTTTGACTCACCTAAAATCGTAATAATTCTAAAGGCATCAGCCAAATTATAATTTACTTCTACCCCACTAACACTATTATCATAATCTATCACTTGATCTTGGGTAAGATTTAAAGCAAGTCCGCGCCCAAATAAACTATAAATATCACCCACTTTAAAATAGAATTTATTCCAATAGTGCTCCATATAAAATTTATTAATACCTTTATAATCTTCACCTAAAATAGGAGGAGCGCTATATTCAAGTTGTGTAAAAATATATAAACCATTATTAAAAGTTGTATTAACTTCAAGTAAATTTTCTAAATATCCATAATCATTCTTAACAATTGAACTGTTAGTTGCATCAAATAGATTTGTATTTATTACTTCTTTCCCATCCCCATATTTAAGTTCATATGAATAATTCATATCAACCTGACCACAAATCAGAGCTGCAATACATATATTAAAAATTAATATTTGATTATACATTTATTTAGTTGAATCAGGAATTATCAAATCAGGACTTGGAAGTTTCAAGTCGATACTAACACTATCTTTAATTAATTTACTCTCATTCAAAAGTAAATCTAAAATTTCCTCTTCTAACTTTTTTTCATCACCAGGTGTATAGCCTACATGCCTATTTATTATTTTACCTGCCGTATCAGCAATTATTACAAAAGGCATAACTTTTCCACCCATTTTTCTAAATAATTCGGCTCTAGGATCAGAGAGGACTTCAAAAGCATATTTCTTACTTCTTACAAAAGATTTTACTTTTGACATAGCACGAGTATTATCAATATTAATACTTAATACTTTAAAACCTTGTTTCTCATACTTTAAATGTAATTTATCTAGTTCCTTCATTTCTTTCTTACATGGTTCACAAGCAAGATTCCAAAAATTTACAAGTAGAGGTCCTTCTTTATAATATTGGTTAATGCTTTGTTTTTTATTACTTAGATCTTTTAAAAATAAATTAGGCAAATACTGTTGAGTAGACCACATAAATGAAACTAGTAAAGGTACTATTAACAAATTTAATTTATTCATCACTTTATAATTATTCCAAGAGCTCATCTAATTCACTTTCTTTCATAAATTTTACAGTTACTTTAGTATAATCTCCAATAATTCCATATGGAATAGTAAAATTATATACAATTTCCAGAGGTTTTGAATCAAACAGTAATTGAATATCTTTTTCATTTGGTGTTATTGAGTACAAAGGCTTAAAATGATTTTCTAAAAGTAGTGAAACATTCTTAGGTTTAAATAATTGATACTTTTCATGCCATGAGTCCAATATAATAAATTGAACTTGACCAATCTTATTATTAAAAAATATTACGGGCATTATATGAGTACGGTTAAACTCTAGACTTTCTAAGAACATTCCATCTAAATTGTAATCTTTTTTTGAAAATTTTATAATTGTACCACCACTTTCTAAATCGGAAATACTATACGGTAAAACACCTCTAAGCTTTTCTTTTAATATGTTTTTTAATGAATATTTAATAGGAAGAGAAATAGATAACAACTCTTTATCTGGACTAACATTGACAGATAATTCTCCAATTTTAACATCATATGGCTCAGATAATACACTATTAAAGTAACCTAATAATTTCTCCGTATTTTCACTAATATTAGTAAATAAATCAGGAGCTAAGTTCTTGATATTAAACTCCCTATAATAACGATTTCCAGATTCCCCCTCTATATGAGGGATATCATCAATATCTTTGTTTAGTAAAAATTCTTTCTCTGAACTATTATCATCAAGATTAGTTTCGTTCATAATACCTTGTGTTTCTACATCCCGCTTGGGTTTTTCTTTTTTTATAGCATCTATTGTTGCCTGTAAATCAAGGTCATCAGCGAGGAATGGACTTATATTTTTTTCTATTGAAATTAAGAATGCATCATGAATACAAATAACATCATTCATGGGACAAACAATTTGTCTATTAACTAACTGTTTCCAGCTATGAATATCATAGGCTTCATAATCAATACTAAATTCATTATTTATTCTTTGGAAACTTCCACTTATAATCAAACCTTTTATTGGATCTTCTTCAGTCCATAAGTTTTTTTCTAAATAAGGTCGAATGTCACCCGCATATTCAACCTTTAAATCTTCACGAAACTTATAATTTTCCTTAATTAAATCTGGCAATGCTGTTTTAAGATTATTATTTGTAAAATCATTTCTGAGATTATCAAACTCCATAAGGTAAATTGTATTATAACCAGACTCAGACTGTAAGAAATTAAATAATAATAAATTCAAACTGAATACTAGCACTGAATTTATATATTTAAATTTATTTTTTGTCATTAATTAAAACAGATATTCTTTATATTAAAAGTTAAATTAGTAATATCTTGTAAACCTAAACCTAATTCCAATCTATTATTTATCACTTCATATTCTATATTGTTTCCTAACCTTAAAGAAATATCACAAGAATTAATACCTTCCAAAAAATCAAACTCTATAATTAGTGTATCTAAAATAATAAATTGAGAAAAATAATCGGATGAAATTTGGGCTGACCACTCCATACCATTATTCATTATATCATATACATTATTAAAACGAATATCTGAACTTAGGTTTGAATTGTTTGCAATTATATTTTCATTTTCTTCCCATTCTAAATGAGGGAAATAAAAACATAATGGATTTTCCATTTGTAAATCACAAACAGAACCTATATCACTATAGCATTCACTACACGCGTGTTGCTCAATGATAGAATTATAATTATCAGATGCATAAATAGATGCACCAAATCGAGCTGATTGCGAACTAATTGAATCATTAGAAAATATAGCTTTAATATCTAAATCAATTAGCCATGATTGACCATCCAAAATTAAATTATTACCAACACAATTTCCACATTTGTCATTAACTGCTGTGCCATTACAATCACCAAAGCAATCTATACCTGCGTAACTACCTCCAAAATCTGTAAAGTCTGGTGCGCAACTACCATTATCATATAACATATTTATTTCATAATTACACTTCTCAGTATCTGTACAACCCGATTGACCAATGACACTATCTTGACAAGCTCCATCAAAATTTTCAGGAGGATTATTGCTCTCATCGATATCACAATAACCTAGACAGTCAGGCTTTGCACCTATTGGGTCGTTACAAGAACATCCTAATTCAGGAAACCAACAACTATTATTTTCTATTGTGGCTGCAATATTATAATTACATGCATTTATATCAAGACAGCCTAATAAAGCTTCATCCTTAGATTCATCACATGATATAAAAATCAGAATATTAGTAAATGATAATATCATTTTTTTTAACCAATTATTTCTAGAATTATATTTTAAATAAATAAGAATCTAATTATACTTTCTATTATAATAAATTTTTAACTATTAATTAATTCAGCCATTTTTTTTATAGCATTTGGAAGGTTATCTCCACTTACAGAAGAAATATTAATTTGCGGTATATCTTGATGAATTTGTGTGATAGGATTTGAATCTTTTATGAGCAAGTCCGTTTTAGTTATAAGGATTAAGCATGGTCTCGATAGTAAATCAAAGTTATGTTGTCTTAATTCATTAGATAAAGTATTAAAATCAGCCAAAATATTTTCACTTATACCCTCGATCATATATACTAATATTTTTGTTCTTTCTATATGTCGCAAAAATTGATTTCCCAGCCCTTTACCTTCTGCAGCTCCTTCAAGCAAACCTGGAATATCAGCCATAACAAATGATTTATAATCTCCGTACTTTATAATGCCCAAATTAGGTACTAAGGTTGTAAATGGATAATCTGCTATTTTAGGCCTTGCATTACTGATTCTTGAAATAAATGTTGACTTGCCTGCATTTGGCAAACCAACAAGTCCTACATCTGCTAATACTTTTAATTCTAATTCAATAATATTTTTTTCACCCTTTTGCCCATCATTTGCAATCTTAGGTGCTGTTTGAATATTTGTTTTAAAACGGGCATTCCCAAAACCTCCATTTCCTCCTTTTGCGACAATAAAAGTTTGAGATTGACTAATTAAATCTTTTAGAATTTGCTGAGTTTTATGCTCTCTTACCAAAGTTCCTGGGGGGACTTGGATGATAATATCTTTCCCATTTTTTCCATGCATATTTTTGCCACCACCATGCGCTCCATTCTCCGCTTTATAAACACTTTTCACAGATATATCCTGCAATGTAACTAGCTGCTCATTGACCTTAAATACCACATTGCCTCCATGGCCACCATCTCCACCACATGGTCCTCCCTTAGGACGATGTTTTTCTCTTAAGAATGCAATACAGCCCATTCCACCATCTCCAGCCTGTACTGATAATTTTATGTGGTCAATAAATTTCATAAAATTATTAAAAAATAAATTACATATTATCTATTAAAGCATCCCCAAATTCTGAGCAACTAAGTAATGTTGCATTATCCATTAAACGTTCAAAATCATAAGTAACCATTTTATTACTTATAGTTTTATTCATTGATTCAATAATTCTGTCAGCAGCTTCATCCCAACCCATATATCTTAACATCATTTCACCTGATAAAATAACAGAACCAGGATTCACTTTATCCATACCAGAGTATTTAGGAGCAGTACCATGAGTTGCTTCAAAAATAGCTTTACCGGAAGTAAAATTAATATTACCACCTGGCGCTATACCTATTCCTCCAACTTGAGCAGCTAATGCATCTGATATATAATCACCATTTAAATTCATTGTTGCAATAACATCATATTCCGTAGGTCTAGTTAAAATTTGCTGCAAGAATGCATCTGCAATAACATCCTTTATAATTATTTTTCCAGATAAAACAGCATCGTTTTGAGCTTTATCTGCAGCTTCTTTACCTTTAGCTTCAAAAATACGATCATATTCAGCCCATGTAAAAGTAGTATCAGAGTATTTTTCTTCAGCTAAGCCATAGCCCCAATTTTTGAAACTGCCTTCAGTAAATTTCATGATATTACCTTTATGCACAAGAGTAACAGATTTACGATTATTTTTTATAGCATATTCTATTGCATCTCCAACTAACCTCTGAGTGCCTTCTCTAGAAATAGGCTTTATTCCAATGCCAACAGTATTAGGAAAACGAATTTTGTCAAATCTACTAGAAAAATTACTTTTGAGTAGATCTAAAAATTTTCTAGAATCTTCAGAATTTTCTTCAAATTCTATACCAGCATAGATATCCTCAGTATTTTCTCTGAATATCACCATATCAACTTTATCTGGATTTTTTACTGGAGAAGGTACTCCTTGATACCAACGGACAGGCCTTAAACAAACATATAAATCTAATTCTTGTCGCAGCGCAACATTAATGGAACGAATACCACCGCCTACAGGCGTTGTTAGTGGCCCTTTGATAGCAATTAAATATTCATTTATAAGATCTAAAGTTTCCTTAGGCAACCATGTATTAGGTCCATAAAACTCATTTGATTTCTCACCAGCATAAACTTCTAGCCAATTGATTTTTTTATTTCCTGAATATGTCTTTTTTATAGCAGAATCAAATACTCTTACTGCAGCAGCCCATATATCAGGGCCTATTCCATCTCCTTCTATAAACGGGATTATAGGATCATCAGGGACAATCAGTTTCCCATTTTGCATAGTTATTTTGGAACCATTATTTGGTTTATTAACTTTATTCATTAGTTTTTTCTTTCTTTGATATTGATTTATTTTTATTTTCTTTTTTACTAGTTTTAATGGGGGGGGTATCAGTTTTTTTTACTTTCTTTTCTTTATAATCTGTTTGATAAAAACCCTGACCTTTAAAAATCAAACCCATTCCTCCAGTGATGATACGATCTAAAGATCCACTACATTCATGACAAGTTTGTAAAATATCATCATTAATGTTTTGAAAGTATGAGAATTCTTTTTTACAATCTTTACAATAATAATTATATGTTGGCATAATTCTCCTTTTGAAGAGCTGTTATTGCTGCAATATTTACTATATCCTCAACTGAACAACCTCTAGATAAATCATGAATTGGCTTATTTAAACCTTGCAATAAAGGCCCTAGTGCTATATATCCCGCCAAGCGTTGTGTTATTTTATAAGCAATATTTCCTGCATCTAAATTAGGGAAAATTAATACATTTGCATTACCCTTAATATTTGATTCAGGTGATTTTATTGAACTTACTTCAGGGATTATTGCTGAATCAAATTGCAACTCTCCATCATGAATAATATTTGGAAATAAATTACCAAATATTTTGTTCGCTTCTATAACTTTTTCTACCCTATAATGTCTAGCACTACCTTTAGTTGAAAAAGACAAAAACGCAACCCTTGCTTCTTCATTAGATAATAATTGATGAAATTCTGAAGAGTCCTTTGCTATAACAGCTAATTGTTTACTATCTGGTTCCGGTATAACTGCACAATCAGCATAAGTATAAGCCTTATTTCCATCAGGAGAAATTAAGAAAAAAATACTAGATACCCAGCTTGACTTTGGTGCAACACCAATGATTCGAATTGCAGATCTTATAATTTCACTTGTACTTGTTATAGCACCCGCAACAAGGCCATCTGCATCATTACAAGCAACCATAACCATAGAAAAATGAACTGGGTTACGAAGATATTCTACTAATCTTTCTTCCGGCCAATTATTAGTAAAAGATTTTTTTTTTATAAATTCAATATAACTATTCAACTTATACTGATAATCAATAGGCGATAAAATATTAAAGCCATTTCTTTTTAATTCTATAATACCATTTTTTATTCTATCATCTTGAGTCTCAGGCAATATCAACCTTGCATTGTTCTCCTTGCCCATTTCAATTATTCTCTTAATATAGTTCTTCATTTAAACTTTCTCTTTAATGCAGCATCAACATGTTCTGGAACATATTTACTGACATCACCTCCAAGTGAAATGACTTCACGAACCATTGAAGAACTAATATGGGTATACTTTTCATGTGTCATTAAAAATACTGTACTAATTTTATCATTTAAATTTCGATTCATTAATGCCATTTTAAATTCATTTTCAAAATCAGATAGGACTCTCAGTCCTCTTATAACAGCATTTGCTGAATGTCTTTTTGCATGTTCAATCATTAAACCATCAAAAGATTCTACTTCTACGGAAGGAAAGTTTCCTAAAGACTTTTGTATTAGTGAAATACGTTCACTTGATGAAAATAGTAAATTGCTCTTTGGAGGACTATTCACGACAGATACAAAAACCTTATCGAACAAATCAATTCCTCTATAAATTATATCTAAATGACCATTGGTTATAGGATCAAATGTACCTGGGTAAACAGCTATTTTCATTCTACCATACTCCAAAATACAACTTGAGTATTACCATAATACCTTATGTTACTTGAATTAAAATTATATTTTTCAACATCACTTTTTTTCATTTCTAAACAAAAAATTCCATTTGGATTTAAAGATTTCTTAGCCTCAGAAAACAATAACTCAATATCTATTAATTGATAAGGAGGATCTGCAAAAATTATATCAAATTTACTTTTAGTTCTCTTTAAGTACTTTATAGAATCACTCAGATATAGCTGTATATTTTCCCCCTCGAATAATGTCATATTTTTTTTTAATATCTGGTATACATTCTTACTTTTCTCAACTAATACGACACTAGAAGCGCCTCTACTAATCGACTCAAAACCTAATGTGCCAACCCCTGCATATAAATCTAATATTTTTAAACTTGAGAATGGTTCAAGAATTTGAAAAATTGACTTTCTAATTTTTGCCTGTGTTGGCCTTACTTTTGGATGTTTAAATGGATAAAGTTTTTTACCTTTATATTTACCAGAGATTATCGAAATCATATAAGATTTAACTTGACAATTAAATCAAACTCACCTGAATCATTATGAAAAACAGAAAAATTAAATTTTTGAATTTGCTCATTATCTGCCATTTTTAATAAATATGAAATAATATCTGATGATCTTCCTGTAATTCTAAATTGCTCTTTCTCATTATTTATATTTATTTTATTGGAGAATACAGTATTTTTAGCCATCGAATCTAAGATGATTGACTCTGTCCCAATATCATTATACTTTATCTCCCAAGGAAAAATAAGGGTCACATAACTATACTCACCTTTTTTATATATTTCAAAGGGAATCTCATCTTCTAAACGATAACCTTGAGTTAGATTATGTATAGTGGCTAAATCATTTGAACGTATAGTGACATTGACATCTTCTTTAGAGAAATTAGCTTCCATTAATTTTATATTTTTCAGATACCCACTTTCAATTATTAAATCAATAACTTGATTGAGCACATTATCAGGCTTTATATTTTTATATTGAAGATGCCAAAACTCTAATATACCAATCATTAAAAAAATGCTTGAAATTAAAAAATAATACTTCCAATTATTTCTAAAATAGTTTTCTTTATTAGGAATTTCTATACCCCCTTTTTCCTCTCGTAAATGTAAGTAAGACCAGGAGCTACTTGTCTGGCTATCCGAATCTTGAAAACCGGGCTTTTCTATGAGGTTGATTTTAAACATCTATATTAATAAATGAATTACCAGTTTCTGCAAGCGCAAGTGTTTTATAAATTTCTTCTTTTTTAAATTTCTTGCCATTAGTAGATTCTAAAATGCAAAGCGGGTTCAATAATAACGTGTCAGATTTATATTCTTTTTCAATTTCTTTTATCTCATTAATTTTTCCACAGCAGGTGTAAATAAAAATTTTGTCAATTTTTTTATCATATCTTTTATTATTGATTTTACTATTTATACTTTCTATTATCATAGAAGCTGAAGCACCATCTCCATACTGCCAATTTAATTTAACGGTTTTTTTTGTCCTTGATATAGAAAAGTAACTGACAAGTTTTTTATTATCTATATATAATATTTCATCATTATTTCTAGTTCCCAATTTCCAAATAATATAATTTTTTAATTTCTCTGCATTAAACCAAACTCTCGCCCCAATCTCAGCAGAAAAAATTCCTACACTCAAATTATTTAATCTTTTTTTTAAAATGCGTACATTTTCTTTTAGTTGTAGCCTGATATTTTTTGGTACAGAGATTGTTAATAATGTGTTTTTCTTATTTGTGATTGGATAATGATAAGAATCTAAATTTTTACCTATAATCTGGTCATCACTTTGCAAATTATACCAATCATATAAACTAGGATTCATAGGGTCAAAATAATCAATTGAAAAGAGCAACTTATCACGATCTATGCTATATGTAATTATAGATTCTTCTTTATTTGTTTTATTTTTGACATCAGAAAATATTTTAGTTAATGACCCTAAATTATTTTCATAATTATCTATATCAACTTCCCCGTAATCAGAAATAAGCGGGCCTCTTTCGGAAGTCATCCAATTAAGATAAAATAATTTGTTTTTATATTCTGCAAAAGCTAGCAAAACAATATCCTACTCAGCCCAACTCTTTTGTCCATCATGAATAAAACCATGGTCACCAGCTTCAAAAGTAAATATCCCGAATCTTGCTTCTTCATATGGCTCTTTTAATAAATGTAACGGAGAAGTTACTTTAAATACAGAATCATCACCTGTCGTATCAATTTCAAAAACATAAGATTCCCCTGTAACAGGACACGATAAAAACTTTTCATCAAGATGATATTTTTTACGTAGATAATCAGTGCGATATTCTGAGCGTTTTACAATATCAGAAGCTATAATTTCTTTAAAGTTTTCATCTAATTGATATTGTGCTAAATCTCTTATATTAACAAAAAGAGTATCAATTCCACCTGAATCAATATTTCTAAGACCAACACTATAAAGTGTATCATCATAAGTGAAATATAATTCTTCTGGTATGCTAAATGTAGTATCTACTCTTACTTCAAAACCTCTTTCTAAATTAACTGAATATGACTTGTCTTCTAATTTTATTTCTCTACTCCCTATAAAAAGACTATCTGCAATTAATGAGTCCATTGCCGCCTCTACTAATTTGAATAAGTGTTTACCATCCATAGTATATTCTCCAGTTATTTCAAAGTAAAATTCTTGAGCATTAGCTATATCAGTCATTCTTTTTCGGCCTTCGGCTTTATATTCTTCTTCTTCTAGCCAAATAGACTGAGGCAGAAAAACAGCTAAAAGTAGCAATAATGATGAAATAATAATTCCCCAATCTAGAGTACTTATTTTATTTTTGTAGTTTATATTTTTCAAATTAGGTTCCTATTTATATTTTTACTTTTCAAGTTAATTAAACTTATCAAAATTCACATTACATTTCAACTCTTCAGATAATTCTTCCAGTAATAATCTAGTTTGCTTATTATATTTTTTTGGTGTTTCAATATTTATTTTAATTAATTGATCACCATAATAATTTCTATTTAATTCTGGTAGGCCCTTACCTCTCAATCGTAATACTTGGCCACTTATAGTCCCAGCGGGTACCTTCAGCTTAACTTTACCCGATAATGTAGGGACTTCTATATTAGTACCAAAAACAGCCTGAGGATATTGAATCCAGCAACTTAAAAAGATATCATTACCTTCTCTTATATACAATTTATCATCCATTTCTTCAAAGTAGACAATTAAATTCCCAGGAACAGAAGAATTACCAATATGATTCCCTTCTCCCTTTTGAGTCATATAATTCCCCGCAGAGACACCTTTTGGGATTTCTAATTCAATGGTTGCTGTTTTTTTCCTAACTCCAGCACCACCACAAGGACTACATGGGTTTAAGATCACCTGCCCTTTCCCTTTACACCTACCACAAGGCTGCACATTAACTATTTGTCCTAAAATTGATCTTTGCACCTGCCTAATTTCTCCTGAGCCTTGGCAAGTAGTACATCTTTTTGGCTCTGAGTTAGCACCTGCGCCCGAACCTTGACAATGTTCACATGGTTCAAAGCGTTTAATTTTTACTGTTTTTGTTACTCCTATTAAAATTTCTTCTAGTTTCAAATTAATAGTTATTTTTAGATCAGATCCCCTAGAATTTTGATGATTTCTACCTCTGGATCCGCCAAAAATGTCGCCAAAGCCAGATGATGAGAAAACATCACCAAAATGATCAAAAATATCATTCAGATCCATATGATGGAATCCACCATTTCCTCCTTGCTGACTGAATGCGGCATGTCCAAATTGATCATACTGGCCCCTTTTATTGTTATCACTTAAAATTGAATAAGCCTCTGCAGCTGCTTTAAATTTTTCTTCAGCTTGTGAATTACCAGGGTTTTTATCAGGATGATATTTCATAGCAACTTTTCTATACGCTGTCTTAATCTCGCTTTGTGTAGCATCCTTTGAGACTCCTAATATTTCATAATAATCTTCCATAATTATTTACTAACCACTACTTTTGCATGTCGTAGTATTTTGTCATTCATTTTATAACCTTTTTCAAATTCTTTTACTATTACATCTTTACCTTTATTTGATTTTTCACTCATTAATGCTTCATGTAAGTTAGAATCAAAATCTTCTCCAAGAGAATCAAAAGCACTAACCCCATGATCTTCTAAAGCTCCATCCATTTTATTAACAATTAATTTTAGACCTTCTAAAATTGTTTTTGTATTTGTCTCTTCATTTGCATCTAATGTCCTATTTAAATCATCTAAAATAGGTAATATAGATTTAGCTAAATCTTCACCTGCATATTTTATTATTTTAACTCGTTCATCCTTAGTACGCCTTCTATAATTATCAAATTCGGCAAGTAGTCTAACATTTTTCTCTGATAATTTTTCTTTTTCAGAAACTAATAATTTTTGTGTATCTTTTAGCTTAGCTATTTGAGCTTTTAACGATTTTAGTGAATCTCTTTTTTTTGTATTACTAGTCTTTGTTTTTTTTTCAGCCATGACAATGATTTTTTTGAATATTTATAAGTATAAATTTATGTTGAAAATAGAATTATAAAAATACTTGAATTTATTTTTTTTCTTTTTAATAATTATTTAAATGAAAATTCTAATTATCGAACCTTTTTTTACGGGCTCACACAAGAAATGGGCATTAGAATACCAAAAATTTAGTAGGCATGAAATTTCTATTCTAAGTTTGCCTGGTAGATTTTGGAAATGGAGAATGCATGGTGGAGCGATAACTCTATCGAAAGAGTATAACAAAATAAAAAATAAACCTGACTTAATTCTAACTACTGATATGCTCAATTTACCTGTCTTCCAATCTTTAGTTAAAAAGACATGTCCAATAGCAATCTATTTTCATGAAAATCAATTTACTTACCCATGGTCTAAAACAGACCTAGACTCCATACTTCAAAGAGATAAAAATTATGCTTTTATTAATTACTCTTCAGTTTTATGCGCAGATCATATATTCTTTAATTCTACATTTCATCTTAATTCATTCATTAATGGATTAGATCAATATTTAAACGAACTACCTGATTTCAATGAGTTTCAAAATATTACACAGATAAAAAATAAAAGTTCTGTCTTATTCCTAGGCTTGAACTTAAATAAATTTGATCAATATTATATATTGAAAAAAAATAATAGACCACCTCTTATTTTATGGAACCATCGCTGGGAATATGATAAAAATCCTGAATCATTTTTTAAGATCTTAACTAATTTATCAAAAAAGGGAGTAGCCTTTAAACTTGTGATTTTAGGACAGCAATTTAGAACAGTGCACCCAAGTTTTATTGCTGCTAAGTCAAAACTTGATAAACATATTATCCATTTTGGCTATACAAAATCTTTTAAAAATTATTCTCAATGGCTATGGGCATCTGATCTCCTACCAATAACTTCCTTCCAAGACTTTTTTGGGATTAGTATTGTTGAAGCAACATATTGTAAAACTTTACCCTTAGTTCCCAGGAGACTTTCATACCCTGAACTATTTCAAGAAAAAAAATATCCAAATATATTCTATGATAGTGATGAAGAACTTGAAATAAAATTAGGAAACTTTATTAAAAATAATTCAAAAGAATCATATAATAAATATAATTTTAATATGAAAAAATATGATTGGTTAAATATGGTATCTATATATGATAATAAAATGGAAGAGATCAAAAGCCTTTAGTAAGCTTTCTGGATAGGATTCTTTTTATTTTTTGCGATACATTCTTCCCAATAATGACACCAATTACATAGCAAGCTTTCTTTCGGAACAAAAAGAGAATTACTGTATTGTTGTTTATCAATTATATCATTTACAGAATTAATTATCTTATTTTGTATTTTAGTTAACTGTTTAATATTTCTATTTATATTTATTTCTATACCATATCGAAGGAAGTGCCAAGTCAATTTGACATCCTTAACTTCTTCAAAGTTTTGTTTAACTGCAATTTCATATAGTCCTAATTGAATATCATTAACTGCTTGGTTATAAGTTTTCTTACTTTTCCCTGTTTTATAATCATGTATTACAAAATTACCAATACCATCAATATCAATACGATCGATAACACTTCTAAAATTATATTTACCAATAGAAAAATCTAATTTATGTTCTACATACTTAACAGGATGATTAAATGTTGGTCCATATCGCCTATAATATTTAGATAGGCATAATTTCCCTAAATTAAAGTAGTAGCCTTTATCATTTATTTGATTAACAATATATATCTTATCATGCCATTTATTATTCCAGTATCTAGCATAAATATTACATAAAGAGTCAAAAGTTATATATGATAAACTAATATTTTCATCATTATATAACCACTCAAGGGCTTCATGGACTCTCTTACCCATAAATGATTCAATATTTTCTTCTTTTTTTCTAACTTGATCTATATAAATTATTTTATAGAGCTGAGGACAGGTTTTAAAAGTATTCAACTTAGAATATGAAAATATATTCCCACTATCTTCTATATTATTTTCTCCAGTAATCAAAAATACTTAGTAAATCTCATCCAAGAGGTTATAATCATCTGAAATTCCTCTAGAAACAAAAACAAACTGTTTTCCATCAGAATAAATCCATTTTTGATAATTATTATTTAAACGATCTTCATATGAATTTTCTATATATCTAGGATGCCCATGGATAATATATATACGGCCTCTATCTGTCTTCCAACCATTTAGATGACTCTCATAATTATTATTTACAAATCTTACTCTATTATTAAATTCACTTAAGATTTCATTAAATTCAGTGAATGGAGTGGGGTCTTTCGTATCCCAATAGCCTTTAATATATAACCATTTCTCCTCTTCACTTAACTTAAATAATAATTTATCATCAAAACTATCATCTATAATATATTTCATCACTTCTATCATATCTCCAATATCATCGGTCCAAAATATACTTTTCTTATTACCATAATTAAAAAAAACAGACCTTTTAATCTCATCAGAAATAAAAATAACTTCATGTTCACCTTGTTTCAGATTATTAAGAGGTAATCCTATAAAATGATTATTATTTCCTAAAGGAATAAAATGATTTATTAATCCAGAATCAATAATTGTAGAACTTTTATTTATAATATATTTTAATTTATTATTATTTATAATTTTTTTATCAACGTGCCCACGAACCCAAAGTGTATCTATATGATTGGTTAACTGTACGACAATTATATTTTTTTGCTCCAACGGATCTATAAACGGCAGTAATGGCCCCATGTTTGTGATCTTATATAAATCATAATTTTGAAAAAAATTCAACCTTTCATTACTATCTCTATCCAAGACATTCAATTTTATTTTATATTTATCATTTGGAAGTATAATATCTATCGATTCTGTATAGAAATTATTTTTATCTTTTGTTTCTTCATATGTATTTACCGATATATTCTTTTGCCATGCTTTCCTGAAGACTTGCAAACCATTTTTTTCTTCCTCTATAGTTAAAGAAAATAATATTTGGCTATTGAATGTATTTTTTTTCTTCTTGAAAACAAATCTGTTCAAAGGAATATGCAAGTATAAATAGAGATTACTAGAGTCACTAGAAGTATTCCAATGTTGAGTAAGTAAATTTATATTTTTATTTATTTCATTTTTTAATACACTTGTCCTTCTATGTAGACAACCTAAAAGCAGAAAAAGACAAATTATATAAAAATATTTTCTATTCTTCATTATGGAATTTATCCCAGTTATAGAAGGAAAGACCTTTGTTAGTTAAAAACCAGACCCATTCACTATCACAGTCTATACCATATAGGATTTCACCTAAAATGCCATCAGCCTGATCATATTCCCAGCGTTCATTTGAGGTATAATTTAACAAACCTACTTTCCCATCTTTTATACTCCAAATAAATGAGTTACATATATCAAAATCCTGAATATCAGTTTCTATAAATGCTTCTTCATTTTCTTCATTAATCAACCATAAAGAACCATCTGTTCCATAAACTCCATTTCCATATAGTTTTATTTTATTAAATTCTTTGTCTGATATATCTATAATATTCACTCCTAACCAATCTTTTTTTTTCAAACCATCACTCGTTGCAAAATATATAGAATTTGTATCTACTTCTATATCATAAATATTAAAAGGTATTAATGAATTATATATATTTTCTTTATCTTTAATAACAGAATGGTCTATAATCGAAATTTCATTTATACCTTTTGCAGTAGCAACGTAAATAGAAAATGAATTTATCTCTATATCCCAAACAGCATCATCATTCAAACCTTTTTTAGAATCAATTAATTCCCAATTACGATTATACAAATCAACATATATTAATCCATACATTGTTCCAAAATATACGTTGTTACCAATTCGCAAAATAGTATTAACATCCGAGTGTTTTATCAAATTAGTCTCATTTGTAGAATAGTAAGTCCATTGATTATCAATTTCATTCCAGTTTACTACAAAAGGCTGTCTATCATTGAAATAATTTTTCTTAGGAGAAATAAGGTTCCCTGTTCTTTTAAAATAACTATCGGCGAACCACCAGTTATATTCATTATCAATGTAGGCAATTGTTATATCATTAAACGGCAACCCTATATTCATTATATCTAATTTTGATAGAAATAAATTTGATTTTAAAACAAAGCCTTTATCTGTCCCTAACCAATAATTTCTATCGTTATCTATCATAGCAACTGTTGGTATAACAACTATACCATTATTATTTTTTACTTTATTATTTTGAATATACCAACCATCAGAAGTTGTATATTCTGATATATCAATAAATTTACCAGCATTTCCATAACGTGAAAAGCCCCAAGAGATAAATGCTTCTTCAGAATTAGCATTTTTATCATTATTAACTTTTAACGAAAATGGTTCAATAGGATATAAAACATCATAAGATTTCAACCATATATAATTTGGAGATGATCCAATGTCATCTATTTGATAATAGTCCATTGTTCTAAAACCATCCAAATTTGCTTCTATCCAAATAGTACCAACAGATGTTTTATAACTTAAGCCATTAGCATCTAAAAGCCAAAAAAAATCTCGGTATTCATCGTATATCATATGCCTAATATTTTTAGAATTTATTTCTAAGTTAAATTTACTTTCATATAGGAAATCTTGATTTATTTTATCGTATGAAAAAATACCATTTTCCGCAACGAAGTAAATATAAAAATCATCTTCCATTAATATATTAACTAAAC
>Ga0111541_10000207_pt1 | contig 18695 bp, 26 predicted proteins | sample Knorr_S7_td_DCM__FD_83039 | JGI IMG/M metagenome (GOLD analysis project Ga0111541, IMG submission 83039) | Marine microbial communities from Southern Atlantic Ocean transect - Knorr_S7_td_DCM_ad_131m_LV_B (version 2) (version 2) | ecosystem: Environmental > Aquatic > Marine > Oceanic | place...
TGAAGTAATAGATGAATCAACAACGATTGACATCATTCAAGTTTTAGATGAGGCAGTACGAGGTAATACCGTAAGAGAAGCAATGAATCATATTATTGAAAGTCCTGCTTGGCAAAGACTTGAGACACTTGATGAAGGTAGATTTTCTATTAATAATAAAAATTTAACTCGTGAACAAATTCGTAATCAGCCAGGTGCAAAGGTATTAAAGATCTTGAAAGATTTTTATGTAGATAAAGCGACAAGGAAAGTTCTTTTATCTGACCATCCACACGCTAAAAACTATCAAGAGAGATTAAAAGCAATAGTTGAATCTGATGTGCTGAATGACATCCAAAGAGATCAAGCTATTGCAGAGAGTGCTTTCTACGGGAACTAGATTAAATAAAGATTACTAGCAGAAAATCACGATTCAAGGCAGAATAGGGGCTACGGCCTTGTAGTTCTCCAGAGATGTAATGGCATTTTCATTTGAAGAAAAGACAGGTAACGGTAGCACTCATACTTACACCTTCACTTTTAACTACATTCTTAAAGACCATATAAAGCTCTTTTATACGCGAGATATACTTGCAAACACTCAAGCTTCTACGCTCGTTTCAGGAACTGATTACAACTGGACTGCTGATAAAAGTATTCAATTAATAGGTTCAACACTTAATTCAGGAACAACAACAGGACAGCCATATAATTTGCCGAATGGAACCAAGTTAATGATTGAGAGGCAAACGCCTGATAGCTCTCAAATTTCTACTTGGCAAGATGGATCGAACTTAACTGCAGAAGCTTTAAATAATGCTGACTTACAGAACTTATACGTTGTCCAGGAGACACAAGATAGACAAGACTTAAGTGCAACAAAAGCTATTGCTTCTGAGACTGCATCTACTACAGCAACTAACGATGTAGCTGTTCTAACGGCAAACTATTTCAAGAGAGATGGAACCCTGCCAATGACAGGGAATCTTCAGTTAGGGACAAATAAGATAACAGGAGTAGGCGATCCAACTGCTGCACAAGATGCAGTAACAAAAGCATACCTAGAACGTACTGGTAGCATAGCCTCTGCCCAGATCTTAGACGGAACAATTGTTGATGGTGATGTTAATGCTAGTGCTGCAATATCAGGATCAAAGTTACAAGCTTCTTCTGGGTCTAATGCAGGAAGCATGTCTTCTGCTCATTACACCAAACTTGAGAATGTCGAAACAAATTCCAAAGACGATCAAACAGGTTCGGAAATAAAATCTTTATACGAGGCTCAGTCAGATACCAACGCTTACACCGACGAAGAGAAAACAAAGCTCACATCTTGTGAGAGCAATGCAAAGGATGATCAAACTGCTTCAGAGATCAAGTCTCTTTACGAGAGTAATAGTGACACTAATGGAATCACCGATGCAGAGAAAACAAATATTGGAACGATTACGAATAAGCAACCACTTGATTCTGAGCTAACAACACTTGCAGGGATGCAAGGTGCTACGGCTTCTATCTTAGGTGATAGCAGTAAAACACTTACGTCTAATATTGATGAATTAAATTTATTAGATGGCAAGAGTGTTGTTACTTCAGTTAGCGGAAGTTCAACAGATGTTCAACTGCCAACTGCAAAAGCTGTTAACGATCAGATAGTTGCACTATTGCAGAATATTGGTGGTTTTTATCCAATAGATGATGAGCTTAAATTCCCTAATACAAACCCTGATCCAAATGATGATGCTGGCACAATTATCTCGATAGACGATGCTGGTGGAGTTGTTGTTAATGGGTCTGGTGTTAGCACAACAGGGAGAACATTAGGAGGGGCAACAGTAACAATTAATGGTTTCCCTTCTACTTTACATAGCACTACAATTGCAGCCGCAAAGGGGTTGTTAGTACAGACTACAACCACTTTAAATACTTATACTTATCATCGTCTTTTAACTGATGAAGCCGGTGTCGCTGCTGCTCAAACATTAGTCACTGACTTTAATCAAAGGTATCAAGTTAATGGAAGTGCGCCTACTCAACAACCTGACGGTACGGCCTTAGTAGAAGGTGATCTTTGGTTCGATGAAGGCTCAAACATAATGAAGGTCTATGACGGATCTAATTATGCAGCAGTAACTTCAGTCGGTGACTATAAATTATTAACTGTTGTTCCTGATGGGGCAACATCTGGATCTCCTACGTTTGATGGGAATATTGTTTCTTACGATTTAAGAGATGGTGGAAGTGGTGCGAGTATCACCAGCGTTGGACAGCTATTAGTCAGCTTGAATGGAGTACTACAAAAACCAAACTCAGGTAGCTGGAGTGCAAGCAATGAAGGTTTCCATCTAGAGGGAACTAATGGAATTAAATTCTGTACTGCACCGCCAAGTGGTTCATCTCTTTTTGTCACCTTAATTGGATCAGCTACTTCAGTTAATGTCCCTGCCACCAATAGCGTTGTTGAAGCTGCAATCCAAAGCAATGTAGTTAGCGAAGAGAAATTAAAGATTAGTAATTCACCGACTAATGGTTACTACCTTCAAGCTCAGTCTGGAAATAGTGGGGGTTTAACTTGGGCAGATGTACCAGCAGGGGTAGGTGGTGCTACAGGTGTTGACTTCAACGATTCAGTTAAGGCACGTTTTGGTACAGGAAATGATCTAGAAATATTCTCAAATGGTGCAACCAGTATTATTGATAGCACAAATCAAAATTTAGATCTTCAATCATCTGGTGTAATTAATATTAAACCTGGTGATGCTGCTGGTATTGTGGCATGGAATGGTGGGGCCGTGGAGCTTCATCATAATGCGACTAAAAAAGCGGAAACGGTAAGTGGTGGCTTTACTATTAGTGGGGTTTGCACTGCAACCTCATACGCAGGTGATGGCTCGTCTTTAACAGGTGTCGCTTCAACTACAGCAGATGGTTGTCTGTATGAAAACGATCAGTCGATCACTAATAATTACACGATAGCTTCAGGGAAAGGAGCACATGCGGTTGGCCCTTTGAGCATTAGCGCAACATTGACCATCAATGGTGTCTTAGCTATAAGCTAAACATTTACACACATGCAGAACTCTTATAGTATGTAATTATGGCAATCACGATCAACGGAAATACAAATACAATCTCTGGTTTAGCTGTAGGCGGCTTACCTGATGGAATAGTGGATACAGATATGTTGGCTGCTGGTGCAGCTACAAAGGCAAAAAGAACATATTCGGCAGGTGAAATAATTCAAACACAATCTTTCATTTATACCGCTATTACAGAATCATATTCTTCAAGAGGTTTTCACGCTACTCCCGTTACTACACAAATAACGCCAGTAGCGACATCTAGTAAAATTTTAGTTATGGCTACTTTGACAGCAGGTAACGAAGCTGTTGGAGAAGGTGCAGCTTTTAAAGTAATGAGAAGTGTTGGAGGAGCTTCTTATGCTGATACTGTTGCGGTTGGAGCTGATGCAGGTAATAGTTCAACTCAAGGTGCAGTAGGTGGTTTATATGATCAAAACTTAGCAACACATACAGATTGCAGGTCAATTCAATTTGTAGATACTCCTAGTACAACATCAGCAATAGATTATAAAATTTATGTCTACCTTTGGGATGGAGATAAACCCTGCACTATTAACAGACCACATACAGCAAGTTCAGGTGAACACATTACAGGTTCTTCATCAATCATTCTTATGGAGGTAGCAGGCTAATGGGAAGTCTTAAATTACCTCACAGCGGAGGAAATAGCGTGAGCATCGCAGCTCCGCAATCTAACCCTGCTTCTGATCGAACTTTATATCTACCTAGTAATGCTGATGGAACTATAGTTAGTAGTGTTTACGGACCAACTTTTTTCGCAAGAGGTGGTTCGTCAGCAGTTGCAAATGATACTAATACACTTGTTCCTTATGCTAATGAGAAATGGGATTCACATAGTTGCTATGATACAAGTACTTCTAGATTTACACCAAATTTAGCAGGTTATTATCATATCCATGCTATAGCTCAACTTGACTCTATAACTGGTAGAACAAGTCTTAATATACGAAAGAATGGTTCTAGATGGACAAACATAGAATTTGACGCAGAATCTAGTGGCAATACAAATGGCTTACAATTAACAACCTTAGTAGCTATGAATGGATCTTCAGATTACATTGATGTAATGATATATCAAGCATCAGGATCAAGTAAAAACCTTCTCGATGGTAATACTTGGAGTGCTAATGAGTTTTCAGGTTATTGGGTGAGGGGATTATGATTACTGACGGAACACTTTCTTTACGGATCAAGAAAATTTACGCATCTCTTACTGCTAAAGACTTTCATCCAATAGAAGGGACAATTTTTCTGCAAGATAATTCAGATGGGAAAGGAGCTTTTATTCAATCTTGGAAACATCCAAGTCTTACTAAACCCACTGATGACGAAATTAAGGAGGTGAAGTTATGAGCCAATTAAAAGTAAACGCAATACGCCACACAGGAGCATCAAGTGATGCTGTTACCTTGGCAACCGATGGAACGTGTACGGCAAAGATTACTAATAGAAGCAACAGAAATTTGATAATTAATGGGGCATTGCAATGTAATCAATATGGTTCATCAAGTGGTTCATCAGGTTATAAGACTGTAGATAGATGGCAAATGAATGCAGGAGGTGCGAACGCTGCTCTTACGCAGTCACACCACGCTCTTACATCTAGTGATACTGGCCCTTGGGAAAAAGGATTTAGAAACTCTTACCATATTTTAAATGCTGGTCAAAGTGGCCCTGATGCTGGTGATTATCTTGAATTATATCAGTATATAGAAGCTCAAAACATTTCTCAAAGTGGTTGGAATTATGCGTCTTCATCCAGCAAGCTGACTATTTCTTTTTGGGTTAAATCTAGTGTTGCTCAAAAGTTTTATGGTTTCTTATATACAAAACAAGGTGGATCTATTCAAAAAATGTACTCCTTTGAAGTATCAAATGGAGGAAGTAATTTAACAGCAGATACTTGGACAAAAATCACTCATACAATCCCTGGAGATAGTTCTTTAGCTTTTGATAACGACAATACACTTGGTTTAGGAGTTGGGATATTTCCTTTTCAAGGCACAGATCTAACAACTTCAGGTCATAGTTTAAATACTTGGGCTGCTTTTAATGCTGCTAATAAACTTCCAGATTATACGTCTACATGGTGGACAACTTCTAATGCAACATTTGAATTTACAGGCGTTCAGTTAGAAGTAGGAGACGTTGCCACTGACTTTGAACATAGATCGTATGGTGATGAATTAGCTAGGTGTAAAAGATATTATCAACAATTTCCTGAATCACCAACATCAGATAATTATACTCCACTAGTTAGTTCCTGTGTAGCATGTCATAGTACGCAAGAAGCATATTGGGCAGTAGATTTTAGACCCTCTTTAAGAAATCCACCATCGTTTTCACATACTGGTAACTTTAGAGCAAACGGTTCTGGAGTTAGTAGTGTATCAATAACATCAATGGGTATATATCATAATGGTACATCTAGTAGTTTTATGTATGCAAGAGTTTCCAGTGGGATGGTGGCTGGTGTTCCTGTGATTCTTAGTACCCATAACGATGCTACTGCTTGTATTAAATTCGACTCTGAACTATGACTTATACTTACAAATTACATAAAGGATTGGATGGAGTAGACAACTCTGTTATTAGATCAGATGGTTGGCAAATACCATTTGATTCAGGAAACAAAGACTACCAAGACTACCTAGAATGGGTATCAAAAGGTAACACAGCGGAGGCAGCAGACTAATGGCATTAACAGAAATTAAAACAAGCGGTATTGCTGATGATGCTATTACCACTGACAAATTAGCTAACGCTATAAATACAGAAAGAACAGCTAACACAGCCAAAGTAAGTCTAGAAGCTGACTCAGTTACTGGAGCAAAGATTGCAGATGATGCAGTTGGTGCTGAACATATAGAAGTATTAGATGCCAATCTTCAATTTGGAGATAGCGTTGAAGCTCAGTTTGGTGCAAGTAATGATTTATCCATATCGCATGATGGGAATGATGCAATTATAAAAACTATAACTGGTGATTTAAACTTACAAGCTCTTGGTGGTACAAGTGATGATGTTCTTATTGCCGCAAATGACTCTTTTGAAGTAAAAGTAGCAGCAACTGAAACAGCAATAAGTGCAACCGCAAACGGAGCCGTCAAGCTATCTTTCAATGGTGGGCAAAAGCTTGAAACATCTAACACTGGAGGGGTTTTATCAGGAGCGTGGACTTTAGAAAATAATTTTGCTCTCAGTGATATAACTTATGGAAGTTCAACGGCAGCAAGAGATATGTCTAATACTTCCACTTGGGACGATATAACATCTGATAACGTTGACCGTACTATGAGTTATAAGAGAGGAAATTTAATTGTTATAGAGGCTTGTTTACCTATTGGTATTGCCTTACAAAGTGATGGTATAAACCATGGTGGAATGTATGGTCGGCTAAAAATTTCTGATGGTACAAACACAGCTTATGGTGATACTCATAAAGCTTGGTATAGAAATGATGATGAAGCAACTGATGAAATAATTCAACACCTTCACATGAAATATTTTATAGATGCTATGAATACAACATTTGATGATAACAGTACATTAACGATTAAGTTTCAAGGAAAACATATTGCTTCATCAGGTACTGTTGTTACAGGTGCATCTAGATGGAATAGTAATAGATGGATCAATGTGACTAAATATACCAAGAGTACTTAAAAAAATGGCATTATATGAGAAAAGTAATTGATGGAATAGCAATAGCTAGTGGTGTTGGACTACTAGCTATATTTGGTTCTGGTGCTTATGGCTACTTTTGGTTCCAAAATAATAAGGACACCTTAAAACAAAATCTAATAGAACAAGTTACTGGATCTATTGAGCTTCCTAACTTGTCAGGGCCAGCGATGCCTGCACCAAACAAAAGCTTCTCACCACCTAAGTTTTAGTGGACTGTCAATGCTCTCATTGTCGAGAGGTAAGAAGACAGCAGATTCGTCACGGGGAATTATATGAGCGAGATACCAGAGATACCAGAAATTTATATCCCCGATGTCTCGATAAGAGTTCATCGTCAGCCTAATCATTTAGATATAGAAGTTCCAGGTTGTAGTTATCAACATCGAGATCAGAATCTACAACCACAACTTTTAGTCACAGATCCCAATGGGGTCTATACAACCTGTGATGGTAATGCTGGAATCCCTAGTTTTTATCCAATGGATTGGAACCCGAAGGATATAAGGATCGTTGAGGACAAATTAAAATCATCAAAAAAACAAGAAACTCCTAAGTCTGCTAATCAGAAACCTGTCATTCCAGAAATTCCAGTTGAATGTCCAGGGCCAACTAATTTACGGGTAGGCGATATAAGAAATTCTGAATCTAGGGAGAAAGTAATCGGTCATAAAATTGTCGATAAGAAATGTATAGAGATTTATTCTGAAACTACATGGGTAGATAAGTACGTTCCAAAATTAACGACTGTTAGTACAACTTTTGGCATCACAGTTGTAGCTACTTCGGCTGCTGCTCTTACACCAACCATCCTCAATAAGATTCTCAAGCCAGCATTTAAACAGTTAATCAATAGAGCTAAAAAACTAATTGGTAAAAAGACTAAGGTTCTTTCTGTTTCTGAGAGGAAGAAGAATCAGAGGGAGTCTCGAAAGTGATTTGGTGAGTATGAGGTTCAACAACTCCTGGAACTGGATAGAGTTCTATATCTTCACAAGTCACTGCTGATGGGCTGCCTGGAGTGAAGCGAACACCCAGTCTGAACTGCTCGGCGCAGACCTTGAGTCGATGGAGTGAAATTTCAAGCGTAGATTTCTTGTATAGCAATTCTTGATTTTTGATATTCATTCGTACAGATTGGTGGCAAAGATCTACACCCTTTCCAATTGGAATATTAAATTGCAGGGATGCACCCCAATTAAAGGAATAATTATCTTTCTCAAATCTTGGTATCTCTGAGTAATACTTAATGTCTCCCGTATCATCGTCATAGATTGGTGTCCTCGTCACTGTCTCTCTGGGCCTTGCAAAGCTATGGGAATCAACCAAGTATGGTGAGAAAGTAATGGAAGGACTGACACATTGTATTCCCTGAGAATACCTCGAAACAGGCCACGCTCCTGGTACGATTTGCGTAGCATTGTTGTTGACGACCCCGCTAGAATTAGAGCTTGGAGAAGCTACAGTAGTATTGGCCATAACAGGAGTTTGACCCCCTATTAATAATACAATTGCTACTGACCGAAGATACTTATTGATTCGCTTGTTTGCGTTGTCTCGACAGTACGAGAAACTGTTGTTATATTCTCCAACCCTGGAGAAGTTACATGTTCGATTAGAGAAAATGGGGCGGCCTCGTTGACTATTTGCCATTGCGGAATAGTCTCCATTTGAGGACTTGTCCAGTTGTAATTAACTCCATTAATTGTTTGGGTCGTGGTGGATGTTGCAGAAGGATTAATAACAGTTCCTTCTTTTGGTTTGATATTCATTCCAGACGAGGAATATGTATATCCTGTGTTGAATGAATGGCTGGTCACTGTCTCCGTCAGTACAGATTGGCTAGTGCTAGAAACACGCATTTCTCCTGATCTAAATTGAGGTACTAATGGGGCTGCTACTACGGTTTGACCTGCTATTAATGATATAATTAGTAGCGTTAATTTAATCAATTAATATCTCACTTTTTATACTTCCTATAGCCGTAGAATTTTCACCTCCCGCCGTGAGAGTGATCACACCAGCCGATGTCACTCCACCAGCTAATGATCCTGCTGTACCCCCTTTCGTGCTTGTTTGATCGCTGAAGTTTCCAACAGTTCCAACCGTAGGAGCAGATGTAGGAACAGCATCGCCTTGGATGTAGCTTTGACTAAAGCTAAAACTCTCGCCTCCGGTAGCGTTTTGTGTTCCTACTACTGTGCCAGGGTTATACACTCCCGACGTAATTGTTCCTGCAGATAGCTGTCCCGCATTATCGCCAATCGCAGTGTCAACCCCACTGCCAGAAATGCTGTAGGTACTTGGCATTCTGGTAGAACTTGTTGAAGCGGCTCCTACAGTTATCTGAGCCGAAGAGACTATGGAGTGTCGTATTTCAGCTTGAGCTGGTGCAGCTAAAAGAAGAAAAAGGACAAATGGTTTAATCATTTGTTCGTCGTGGTCGTAGTCTTATTGTCTAGTATAACTTTATCTTTCTTATTGTTACCATTCCCACTGCCAGGTTTTTTAACTTTAATTCCTGTTACTGTCGAAAGCACTTGCGATAATAAACCAGCCGCAAAAGTCGTGTCTATGACACGGGTTGTGTTAGGCGAAAGATATGAATACGATATGACCCCCAAGCACCAGACCATGATAATACTGCAAAAAACACTTGCTAATAGGGATGGTTTCTCTTCGCTACTCTTAACGTCTTCTTGTTCATCCATAATTGCTCTACGGCCATGTAGCTACTATTCTAATGATAAGTGCAACTTATTTATGCTTCTTTTAGTACGACCAATTCTTTTTGCTTTTCTTAAAAGCGAAAGCACTAAAAAACTAATCATTGATTTATTACATGCGTTAGCTAAGTCAACAGATAACACACTCGACGATGGAGCAGTGGCCCTGATTGAGCGAAGTTTAATGAAAACGAAGAAATGAATAATGAGTTAAAAAATAATATGGATCGTGTGAAATATCAGAACGATCTATATGAAAAATCAGGCCGATCAGATCCTTCTCACCCTTACCATTGCCTATTCACTGGTCTTCACATAGAAGAGGAGAAGAGGAAAAAGGGCTAGGGAGCTGGAACGAGGATGTGTTGAGCATGTTCTGATCTTCTACCGTCAGGCCATTTAACAACGTAGTAATAAGAAATACGATTCCTTACGTTGTATTTGTCCTTTACTTCAATGACCGTACCCACTGCTGCACCTGTTGCTAAATAAACGCCTGTGTTTATTTTTTTATTAACTTGATCGTTAATTTTGTATCTGGGGGTTGGCATTGTTAGTCGTGGAAATTTGGGATAAATACTTCTCTTGGATATGGAGGTTGCCATAGAATTGGTTTTCCATTTTCGTGGTCATACTCTCCATTTCTAAGAATCCGAGCACACCTAGCCATTGTTAAAACAGAAGGTGTTTCCTCTGGTTTCTTTTTTGCTGTCTTTATATAAGTAGCTTTTACGAGTTCCCATAAATCATGCTGATCAGTAGCCCCTGCAATGATCTTGGCTGCGGTTTTTGGACCTACACCTGGACAGCCTGGGTATCCATCACAAGCATCTCCAGTTAAAACCTGTGTATAGAAAGACAAATCAGCTTCCCACTCAGAGATCTCTTGCAGAGAACCTTCTGAATCAATATGGATTCCAGGAATAGTTTTCAGATCTTTATCTCTTGAATAGATAACGTCATCTTCTTCATAAGAAATACCAACTACATCATCGGCTTCGACATTGGGTAACGTGAGGATGGGCCATGTTTTATTAAGCCACTTCCGTAGTGCTGAATACCCTGCAGGTTTTCTGTATTTGAGTCGATTTGATTTGTAAAAGGGATAGACCGAATAGCGGTAATTCGTCCTGTCACCCACGGCCAGGAATATTTCATGGTTGGGGGCAAATGATTGAACACGTTCGATTTCTGAGGTGATGGCATCTTTGGCTTCAGTGATACGACATTGATAAGTCCAGACATCTGGAGAGAACTCAACTTCATATTCCGCGCTAGAGGCGCAACGATAAAGATCAGGCTCTACGTCATAGATCAGTTTTGGCTCGGTCATGGTTTTGTTTCGCAAGAATTAGTTTTGCTTTAAGGAGTTTTAGTTCAGCTATCCGATCATCAATAGCTTTGAGTTGTTCTTCTCGCCAAGAAGTAGAAGTCATTTTTCGTGATAGTCCTTAATCCTATGAAGGGCTTCTAAATAGCCATCCCACCACATAGATTTGAGCTTGTTACCTTTATCAAACTCATCGCAGTAAGACTCATTAGCGTCAATGATCATGGCTTTGATCGTCTCCTGACTTACTTTCACTGGAGTCTTTTTCGGAGGTGTCATTTCCAACAGAGTCGTATCCAAGAACGGAGCGTATATTTTCGAGATCAGCGACTCGTTTGGCATAGTCTCTTTCATTTTCTTTGTAAATAATGGTGCAAGATGTTGGATAAATTTCAGTTACCATTGCCTTCTTCCAGGTAGAACCAAAGAAGAAGTAAACAGCTTGTGCTTTTCTGAGTTGATTCCAATTCAGAACGGGATGGCCTGGTCTTCCCATGTGTGATTTAGAGATTGGGTTTGTTCGTCGAAGTGAAATGAGCCTGCATACCCAGTCCGTCCCAACATTCGATTTTTCAAGCATTGGGAGTGAGTAGTATGCTCTCCTCTTTTTCTAGAGAGGGCCCAAATCGTGTCTGATAACTGGACAATTCCATGTGAACCGCGAATGTTATGTAGCTCTGGTGAACTACCATTTTCAAAATTTTCTCCACTAGAAGAACGATTGAGATGACTGATAGCGAACACTGTGCATTTAGTAGCAGCAATGAAGCTTCTAATCTTTGTAATCATCGAATCCAAATGTCTTGTGTCTTGAGCCAAACCACTACCAATAATCGTTAGATGATCAAGGTAGAGATGCTGACAACCAAGACTCATAACCATGTACTTCATCCTTTGGAGGATGACCTTTTCATCAAGAGATCCAAAGTGATCAAACAACTCAAGGTTTCCAGAACCCGTAACAAACTTGTCAGCTTGTGCGATGTTCTGAACTTGTTCATCAGTTAGTCCTGCATAGTTTTGTCGAGCGTGAAGCTGCAAACCAGAGGCCATTCCAACGAAGCGAAAAACTGCTTCTTCTGCTGTCTCTTCTAATCCAATCCAGCCTACTTTTATACCTCTCTCCATATCATGTAATGCCAACGCCCTTGCAAAGGTTGTCTTACCAATGCCTGACCCCGCAATTAATACGATGAGTTGGTTGTCATAGAAAGGTGTCTTGTCATTCCAGAAACCAAAAGCACAATTTGTTGCTCTTCGATCTGGTGGTTTCTTTGCTATCCCTGCGTAAGCAGAGGCAGGTTTAATTCCATCAGGTCTTAACTCTTTAGCTGCAGAAATTGCTTCTTTTAAAGCATGAGCACCTAATTCTTGAAGGGTGTCATTGGCATCTTTCTTAGGAAAGACAACACGACGAACTTGGCCTGGTTCAAAGAGAGCGACGAGATCATCAGCAGCAGCATTACCTGGATCATCGTTATCAGTGCAGACATAAATAACTTTGAACTGACTGAAGAAATTGAACTTCTTTTTTACAAAGTTAGCTGCATTCTGTGCTCCATTTGGAACAGAGACTCCAACTATTTTTCCACTGGTGGCGGCATAGACTGAGGGTGCGTCGAACTCGCCTTCGCATATAGCGATTGCATCATGGTGGGAAGGATTTGCGAGATGTGAACCAAACCCTGCGACTGATTTTGCGTCACCTTTCCAGGAGATTTTTTTCTCATTAGATCTTTGTTTAACTGCAATGTTTTTTCCTGAGTCATCTCGATAAAGAAAAGCAACTCCCTTGTCTGTCTTGAGAATGTTGTATTGATCAAGTACACGTTTAGGTATTCCCCGATAATGATCGGATTCCCAAGGAGCTAAATCTTCAAGCGGTTTCATTGGCCGAATAGGTTCCTGTCTGGGAGCTTTTTCAGGGGTTTCTCCTTTCGTGAATTTTTGGCAGGCGAAACAGAACGTGTGGTCCGAGTAGATCGCCAAAGCGTCAGAGCTATCGCAGTCGGGGCAAGAATCGTGACGAATAAAACGGGATTCACCCATCTCCCTCCCCTGGAGGTTTGTCAACAACTAAACCTCTGGATTGACCAGCAAAGACAGCTAGAAATTCCTCGGTAGTAAAGGACTTACCGCACTTTTTACAAATGCGATAACGCCTTAGTTTTTGTGTTTTGCTTTGGACTTCACGAACAGTGCTTTTGTCGTGACCACAGTGAGGACAAGGAATCATTCATCTTCCTCCCATGTGATATGGAGAATGATGTGTGCTTCTTTCTCCTTTGTGTGATGCCATTGAAGTGTCATGTTCCCGATAACTTTTACGTTGTCGTCTTTCCAAATCAGACCATTACCTGCATCAAGAATTGATCCAGCTCTGTTATCAAGATCTCCACGAGCAGGGCCGCGAAAACTGATATGCAAATTGTTTACAAAATCAAGTGGTTCTCTAGTCCAGAACTCAGTGATGTGTGCTCTGGCATTTTTGATCCACTTCTTATAAACAGGATCGTTGTATGGTCGGCTTTGACCCATAAAGGATCTAGGTCTAGGTTTTGAAATAGGACGTAAAGGCAGAATCACTTCTGATGTCTTAACGCCCATCAGATTGGTGTACCTTCTGCTTCGGCTACTGAATAACCACCTGAAATTTCTTCGAAGACATCATCTTCTTTAGGTAAAGATCCTCCTGTGTACTCAATAAGATCAATAACTTGCATCATCTTTGGCTGCAAGGTCATACCTGCACCTGCTTTGTTGTTCCAGGCGTAAATATCAAAAGCAATAATTACTCTTGATCCATTACCGATTTCTGTAGAGACAGGCCAAGCAGCTCTTTTTGAATCGTAAATTGTTGGGCCTTCTGACACAGTGCCATCTTTGCGTGGGAAACAAGGCAGTTTGAATTTCACGACGAGCTTCGCACTGTCTTCTTTATCAGGAAGACAGTTGAACCAATAAGTATTCTTTTTGGCTTGAGTTCCATGCAATTCATAGAACTTTTGCTCCATCATTTCGGTCCACTCGATGACATTTTTATCTCTGCCATCTAGTAATAATTCAGCCGTCCATTCATCAGGCTTTCCTTCTTCATAGGCTGGTCGTGCGTCGCCTAAGAGTTTGCACCAACGGATCTCTCCTTGTGGTGTCTTGATTAATTCCTTGGCCAAAAGACTCCATATATAGGGTGTTTCATAAAGGTAAACTACTCTTCGCCCCTGTGCAAGTCCTATGATTCAAAGTTGTTATTTCAAGAAAATAAATAAGGGTTAGTTCCTATTTTTCCAGGATCAAGTGTTCCCATTTTAGGAAGATTAGGAAGAGAGATTCCTGTGTTCAACTGAATTTCTTCCTTAATTCCTATTAGCCAATTAGGTGCATATAATTCTCCAAAAGTATCATGTAACATTGTATGAACCATGCCTGCATTGGTAGCATGGCAAGCAAAGCAATCGTGATTTGTGATCACTGGTATGTTTTGTTCTACGGCCCTGTAACAAAAGTTACTTAGAAAAGTAGCGTCCCAGGCATGAGTGAAATTAGCAGCAATTCCTTTGTTTGCTTGTGTTGATGAATAACGTGAAGTAATTGGTTGATCATTCAAATGAATATGAATTTTCTTGCCATATAAAATTGTTTTAACAATGGATTTTGTAGGTTCTCTGTCTGCAATCTTCATCGGCCAACCATTAGGCATTGTCCATTCAACTGGATGACCTTTAGCCATCACTTTTTTAGTGACTTGCATCAACCATTTCTTTAAATCAAGGCAAGGTTGAATATGTTCTTTCATCTCAGCCCATAGATGACTAGCTAAATACTTGGAAGGAATTGCGACCTCATAAGTGAAGTCTTCTAAAGGAACGTAACCAAGGTATTCATCCAAGTTCTCTACCAATGAATCGCACAAAGACATGAAGGAGCCTCCGTATGGGGCTGCAAGTATTGGTTTCTTACAAAGAGATCTAGAAATACCTCTCTTCAGCCAAAGCCCTGCTAGTGCCTTTTCTTTATGCTCTCCGAATTGAAGATCATGGGTCAGTCTTTCAACAACTTTCTCAGCTACAAGGCTGTATAGATCTGCAGGGGTGTCTCCATATAAATTGCATAACCTGCCTATCTCTCTGTTCCTCAACAGGGCTGCCAATATTCCACACCCTGAAGTGGTCTGATCAAAGCGAACTGGAACCCCTGTTTTACCTTCCTCCAGGACTTCTTTAACACCTTTACAAGCCTGTAAGTATTGCCAAGGATCGTTTGCATTTCTCCATAATTCAACCCTTCCTAATGGGTTAGATGCCACGGCTTTCATCTCTTCAATATGTTTTTCACCCCATTGCACACGTTCATCCCAAGGTGATCGGCTATATCCGTAATGTCCTGCTGCTCCTGCTAGCAACCATTCAAAACCTGCCTCATCAACAGGTAAAGCTTCTTCAAATTCAAGAATTGACTTCTCATAATCAGGCCCTTGAGTGGTGCAATATTTATTTGATGTATAAATCCTTCCTCTATGGTCACTGTGATATGCCTGCCATATAGTCCTTCCTGCTAGTTCTTCTGCCTGTTGCATATATCTTTCAATCTTGATTCGTCTTGGTCTGTTTTGTTCTCGATCTCGATGGGCCATGACAGCCATCCGATTCCTTTCTTTTAAATCTTCTTTACTTGGCTTATTACCTAATCTCTCAGGGACAGCTTTAGGAATCTTGGCACAAGGCCAAAGGCCATCAAATCCGTTATCCCATGTAATCCTTTGAATCTCAACGATCTCTTGAATGACCTTTAAGGGACACGATTGAAGATGATTGATAACTGCAATGTATTTAGATAGATCAGCTCTTCTGTAATGCTCAATAGCAGTTGTGTCTTTCTCTTCTGCATCTTGAATTGGTACTCGGATTAAGCATTCCTCATTTCCAAGAACTCCACCTCCATACAGTCCTTCCCATTTTTCAGGAGGACAAACCATTGCTGAATAAGCTGTTCTGTATTTATGAACCCTGCATTCACGGATAATATTTTCAACTTCTTCAGTCGGTAGAACAAACCTGGGAGTAGTTTTACCAACCTTGTGAAGCTCTACTTTGACAAGACCTGTTGGAAGGATGTGATTTAAAAGGAACTGGCCAATATGTAGACGGGTTAAATCATTAAAGACAGGGACAGGACAGCCAAGCTGTCTCATTATTTGGGTACTGCTGATCTTGTTCCGGCTGATTCCCTGCCTCATCAAATGACGTAACTCAACAGGGCTCTTCCCTTCAAGTCTCATCAACCTGCATTCTTTTTCTATGGCAGCTCCTAAATTCTGTGAGAAAGCTGCAAGCCTTTGTTTCCGGCTGAGTTGGTCAATCGTTGCGACTAAAGCAATAGAAGCAATTTGATCAACACTTTTAAATGGATCAAAGAAAGGAATGGCAGCTCCATTAATTCTTGCTTTCTCAGGATCAAGCAGATATTCCGTAAAGGTTTTATCTAAGGCATCAGCAACATCAGCAACTAACGAACTGTAAAGATGCTGCCCATAAGAAAGAGCACTCTCTTTCCCAACAGCTTTTAGCCTCCTTTGATTTGAGTCAAAAGAATCCTTGGCCCTGGACTCAGCAATTAACTGTCGCTGAATCTGTTCATCGAATGAATTTATAACTGTCAAACGCTAAATAAATAACCTTTACATGCAAGTTATTCGTTACACGGGCGTATGACCAGCCCTTATCCCTGTTACTGCAATCGAATGAGTTGTTCTCCGAGGGTGTTGACGATGTATAATCGAGTTATGAGTTCGTTCCAAGCTAGTCATAGCCTGGGATCTTTGTTGTTTACATTCTATCCTTGAATAGAGGTTCTGCATATTTTTCAATCAGTCGTATGAAGCGAATATTGTTTACAAACAAAGTTGCAATGGGGGTCGCGAGGATCGAACTCGCCTTAGCTGAATTATGAGTTCAGTGCATTCACCAGATTGCTAGACCCCCTTCTCAAGCTGCGCGTAACCTTGTCAAAGCATTAAAAGCCTTTGCGTGCTGGTCGTGTGGCATGTGGACATATCGTTGGCACATTTGTTCCGAACTGTGTCCAAGCCAAGCAGCTATTTCCAAACTAGTACATCCTCGTCTCCCAAGTTTTGTTCCACAGGTATGTCTTGTTGCTTTGATAACAAAACTTTTCTCAATTCCACATCTATTTAAAGATTTTGTGACTTGATAATTTAATTCTCTCTCAGGCGTTGTCCATACTTTGTTTTGTGAAAAAAGTTTCACTTGTTTTTTAGCAATATCGAAGGCAACAGGTGTGAGAGGAAGTGTTCTATTAGAGGTTTTATTGTCATGTGCTCGTTTAAAAAATGTAACTGTTTTTTCGTCGAAATTATAATCTGATGCAGTTTGTCTTCTCATCTCAACAGGTCTACAGCCCATCTCACATAAAAAGACCAAGAACCTTGCGATGTCCTCCCTGTTGCGTTGCATTAAATCCTCGCAAACAGCTCCAAGTTCAACATCTTCCCAAATAATATCTTTGTGATTATCAACAGGTAAATTCTTAGGCATTTCAGGCAAAATTTTTACTTCTCCATGAGTAACAGCCATTTCTCGCATTACTTTGATGGTGCTTACCTTTGCATTAATGGTTGCAGGAGAATTATTTAGTTCTTTGGCAAGGAAGTTTCTATATTTGATTATTTCTTTGGCAGTTATATCAACGATTGGCATCCCTGGACTAAAAAAATTAACAGCTTCTAATGCTCTTTGAACGGTTGTTTTAGCACCAACCTGTCCATTCCATTGATATTTATCTGCTTTATCAAAGCATTGCTTAATGGTGAACCGATCACCTAATGAAGTTCGTTTCATGGTCGTGGTTGGTCGTGGTTTGTGGGTTAGACAGCCTCCAAAGATCTGATCACTGACTTACCTTTCTTAGTAAGTCTGACCCTGTAACGTCTTCCTTCTTCAGGGTCGATATAGATCTCTACAAGACCGAGGCATGTTTCACGATGCCTTGCATTCATTCCTAGTGAATGAACGATACGAGAGGCAGAAGCATTTGATACATCAAATTTGTTTTCTATCTCTCTGTACGTGCAGGACTCCTTTTCAGATATGAAGAGAAGTACCTGCGCATGATGAACTGGAAAATTACCTGGGGCCAATGAGCCCACAGTTTCAAGAGCAGCGGCAAGTTTAGATAGATCCATGAATTAAAAGGATCTTTTCGACAATTTGCCGCCCGATAGTTTTCGGTAGAGCTGATACATAGGATAGGCCCTTTCTTTTGAAAATGAATATAACAAGCATAGTGCCTTTGTCCTCTGGGGTGTGGACAAATCACAGATGCGGCTATCTCTATGATTCCCTCTTTCATCAAACATAGATCAACTATTTAATATATCTACACGGTTCTGGACATTTCGTAAATAGGGAATACACAAAAAAAAGGGACTATTACGCCCCTATGTATCAAATGTACTAGAACTTCTAGGTGTTCTATGTCGTTTTGTGAACGATAATCGTTATCACGTACATTATTTAATCAGCCCTGCTTCTTGAAGTAATTGTTTACCACCTTTAGCCAAACGGTATTCATGGCCAGTCAAAGGTGATTTACGTTTCTTCCTGGTCAACAAATGAAGGTGAGGCATTTGTATTACTTCACCCTCTTTATTCCATTGCGGAGTAATAGAACGAATTGCACGAGAAACACTACCGTTATGTGCCCCTGTTAGATGAGTCAATTCTTCTAATGTCCTGGGTGTTTCTGCCACCAATAGAAGTGATTCAATAGACAAACCACCAATTTGGCCGCCTTCCCCATTCATCCGTAGCAATGAAAGCAGCTTTGCTATTGCAGTGAAGTTGGTCATATTAA
>Ga0111541_10000210_pt1 | contig 18619 bp, 13 predicted proteins | sample Knorr_S7_td_DCM__FD_83039 | JGI IMG/M metagenome (GOLD analysis project Ga0111541, IMG submission 83039) | Marine microbial communities from Southern Atlantic Ocean transect - Knorr_S7_td_DCM_ad_131m_LV_B (version 2) (version 2) | ecosystem: Environmental > Aquatic > Marine > Oceanic | place...
AGAGATCGACAGGAACGAGAACCTTGTCTCCTTTGAGGTCGGCATATCCAACATCTTCCTGATTAGGTCAGATGACCTTTCGAAAGTAAAAGGGAATGTGTTTCCCGTGCTTGAGGTTCGGGATGTCAGGGCATTCCACAAGAAGCTTGCAGCTGCAGGCGTTGAGATAACGAGGGAGCCGCACACCAATGAGATGAATGTGCTGTCGATGTCCTTCAATGATCCGGAGAAGAACGAGATGACGGTGATCGAGATGTCATCGAACACCGAGGTCCCCTTACTGGCCGAGGCAGAGATATCTGATTATGATTAAAGTTGAAGGAAGCTTATTGATTGAAACCAAAGTATCTAAAATAGACAAACTGTTTGCTATATTTAAAAATAGTTCATGAAAGATGATCCTTTTGTTAATTTTTACACAGATGAAGAGATTCCTGACCCCCCTACACACGCAGATGCGTGCGCGAAAGGCCTAGTTCCCCAATTTTTCCAATGATTTCATCAACCCATAGTCAATCGCAGGTTTCGTGAATTCATCAAATTGCCATTTCTTGCCATCAAAGGCGTAAAGGAAGGGTTGGCTGTTTCCAAGGCTGTCCACATATATCAATGAAAGCAATACCTCACCATCCTTGCCTGACGCAATCTCTTTGATCTTCAGCACTCCATGCTCTGATTGGATTTCAGGTGATTGTTTTTTGAGCTGGTTGAGGCCTGCAAAGGATTTTGACAATTGGACAGGGTCTTTGGAGAATGCTTTTGCGGGGCTGCTTGCAGGATGCTTTTTCTTCACAAGGTGCCATTTGTGCATATCCCTTGATTCATCCTTGCCAATCTTGGCATATTTGCTGCAGGAGATCATCTCATCTATCTCTTCGCTTTCGGAAATGTCAAACCACTCATTGCCTTCCAGCAGTTCACTGAAGTATTCAGCAAGCTGCTCATGGTCTGTTGCAAGCGAGAAGCAACCATCATCCTTAAGCGTTCTTGCAATATCCTTCAATGTGTTTTCATTGAGCCAGATTCTTTTCTGGTGCCTTTTCTTCGGCCATGGGTCTGGGCATATGCAGACATACCTTTTTATCTTTTTTTCCGGTATTGCCTGGATCACTATTGATGCTGGAGCATGTGTAACATTCAGGTTAGGGGATTTTCTCTTATTGATTTGGTCAATTGAGTATCTGCTGTATTCGATTCCAAGCCATCTTTCCTTCTCTGCTTTTTTCAAAAGCCAGGTCCCTTTGCCAAAACCTATCTCAATAGATAGATTTTTAAAATCAATATTGTTTGTTTCGGATCTTGGTATTTCGTTCTCACTCTTGATCCATTTGTCCTTGGCATAATGCGTCAAGAGTTCAACATCACAGGTTTCTTTTATGGCTTGAATGATTTTCGAAAACACCTGGTTTGCAGCTTTTGAAGGTATCCTTGAGGCAGGCTCAAGGTTCAGAGAGGCAATATCCTTTCTGATTGACATCTTGGTCCATATTTTGACATCATTTACTTCAAGAGGAATGAAGAGCATGTTTTTTTTATCATCGGAAAGGGTATCTTTGAATATTCCTTCAGGCTTGAATCCTTCTTTTGGTATTTTTATTTTTAGAGCGCTCATCTTTTCAAATTAATTCAATATGATAATCAATGTGTTAATTTTATTTCTAACATTTCTGTTAAATAGCAAGTTTCTCTATTCTGGCTCCAATCTCAGCAGATTTGATGTTTGTCAATGTGGTGATTATGAAACTGGTGGCATGGTCCCTCAAGGTGAGTTTATGAAGGATGTTGAGCATCTTGAGCAGTTTGCTTTTAAGCTGAATGTCGGCAACCTGATTGAGAAATCCGATTTTGAAAATTTGAACTTGGCATTATCTTTGTTGGATGTCCAGGGTTATGACTTGTTTTTGCTTGGCCCTAATGAAGCTGAAATGCTGCCAGAGGACATTTTTTCAGAATCTTTGAAGCATGATAATGTGGAGATTGTCATGTCGACAAGTATCATGCAGGATGTTCCAAGATACAAGATAGTCAATTGGGATGGTCAGGATGTTCTTATCTTGTCAATAATGGATCCAATACAGGTTAATCCAGGCTGGGGTTACATCCAGCCTGAAGAAGTGTTGAATGAAATCTTTCTTGAAACCCAAGGGCTTTACGATCTTGTGGTCTTGGTTTCTTGGCTTGATACTTTCAGGAATAGAGATATCATTGACCAATGGCCAGGAACAATCAGTTTTCTAATAGAGGCTCAGTATGATTTTGAAGGAATAGAGATGACATTTGATAATGTTCCTATTGTTGGCTTGAGCCAATGTTCAAATTTGCAGTTGGTTCATCTTGAGGATTCTTTTGATTTGATATCTGAAAAAGAATGGAGAAAAGTTGTAATTGATTTAGGTGAAGGGTATTCTTTCGAGGATATAAAAGATTCATATAGGGATTTCTTGCTTCTGTCAGATGCTAAACCCAAAGAGGAAAAAAGAATATCTTCATTCTTCCCTTTGGATTTTATCGAAGATGAGGACGGTAGTTATTCAATTCTCGATTCAAAAGAAAAAGAATTGGGTTATTTGTTTCAGGATGATGCTGATTTGTGGTTATGGAGTATTCGGATTGAAGAGGAACTTGTTGTCTCTGACAAACACGAGAATAAAGAAAAAGCCATTGACGATTTGAAGGTTTTTCTTGTAAAGCATTGGGTTATCTCAAGCCGTTAATGGTAGAATGCTTTTTAGATTTAGGGGTGTAGCTCAGCTTGGTAGAGCGTCGGTCTCCAAAACCGAAGGTCGTCGGTTCGAGCCCGGCCGCCCCTGTTTTTTAAAAATATAAATTAGAATAGGTAAAAATTATGGGCGTACCAAAAAAGAAAATGAGTAGAAGCAGGTCTAGAAGAAGACGTGCACAATGGAAGAGCCGAGGAGCTACTGCTCTCCTCAGCCCTTGCCCTAAATGTGATCGCTTAAGAAAAAACCACCATATGTGTGTGCATTGTGGTTACTATAGTGATAAAAATAATAACCAAGGAGGCCAAGATGGCGAATAAAGAGTCAGTTATAGATAGTCTTAAAAAATTAATAGAAGAAAGCAATCCTTCAATAGATGTGAATGCTATTTCTGAAGATACAAAATTAGAAGAGGATCTTCAAATGGGATCTTTAGAAATGTATGAGTTAACAATGGCTGTTGAAGAGGAATTTGATTTCACCTTTGAAGACGAAGAGCAGGAGCAGTTAATGGATGCTTCAGTTGGTGCTTTAGTCGAAGTTATATTAGCCAAGATATCTTAATTAAATAATGAATCCTAGCAATGAGCTAGGGGATCTTTTTAATAGTTTAAGCAGTAGGTTTGGATTCCCTAGGAGTTTTTTAAGGCCCTTTTGTGCCGCTATAGAAGGTTTTCAAAGGTCACCTATACCTTCCCACGAACAGATCAAGCATTCCGAAAGGTTGGAGTTTCTTGGCGATTCTTGTTTACAGTTTTGTATTACCAAACTGTTACATGAAAACTTTCCAGAAGAAGATGAGGGTGTGCTGTCAAGTGTAAAGGGCAATATTGTTTCAGGATCTTCGATTGGCTCTATTGCTGATGATATTGGTTTTGTATCTGTGTCCAAAGGTGCAACTAAAGCAAGACTTAAGTCGTTTCTTCCCGACTGTTTCGAGGCTTTTTTAGGTGCTTTGTTTTTGCATTCCGGAATCAATGTTGTTGAAAAGGTCATAACAGAATTGTTTACTGAGATAGCAGTAAAGATGGTTCGTGAGAGGTCATTTAAACCACTTAAGTCAATGCTACAAGAGATTTCAGCAAAAGAGCTTTCTGAAGATCCAGTATACAAATATGCAAAAATTCCAAGAAATAAATTTCGTGCTGATATTTATCTAACAGGTTCTAAAGTTGTTAGTGGTAGGGGTTTTTCGAAAAAAGAAGCTGAAGACAATGCTTTAGAGTACCTGCTCCCAAGATTGAATCTAGTTTTTAAGAAATTGGGTAAATTGCCAGGACAAACTGAAAAAAAGGCTGCTCCAAAAAAGGCTGCTCCAAAAAAGGCTGCTCCAAAAAAGGCTGCTCCAAAAAAGGCTGCTCCAAAAAAGGCTGCTCCAAAAAAAGATTCCCCGGATGAAAGTTGGGAGTCTTTTTAGTTATTTTCTTTAAGTGTTTTTTTGATTTCTGAATCAGGGTAATTTAAAAATATAGTTATTGCAATTAGCGAAAAAATTATAATGAACAAGCCTATCATTTTTAGACCATCTTCAGGAAATATCTTTTGTAAATAAAGAACAATAAAAGGCCCCAAGCCATAACAGCTTTTCAAAATTAATCCTTGAATGCCATAAAACATGCATTCTTTATTTTCTTTTGTTTTGATATTTTCAGCTTCAACAATATCAGCTAAAAATGCATATGGAACTATAAACAACCCACTTAAGCCTAAACCAGAGACAAACATGAATGCAAGTGCCAAAGTTTTTGATGTTGCAATTGTTGTCGCTGCCATTGGTATCCCAAAAATCAGCAGAGAGTAAATAAATGCTTTTTTAAGGTTTATTTTATTTTTTACTTTTTTGTTCAGCCAGAAAAAATTTGTAGAAAGTATAGCTATCATGATTGCTGTTGATTGGAGAAGTGCTGAAAAGCCAATCTCCTCCTCTAAAGGGATGTTCATGTTTGCAGGAACATATGTGATTGCTGTGAGTCCAACCATAACTGATATCAGGTATATAAAATGTGTTGAAAGAAATATTAAGAAAGGTTTATTTTTTAAAGCTGTTGAGATTGATTTGATTAGTTCTGGTTTTTTTTCTTTTTCAAAATCCTGTTTACTCTCAAGCATTTTTACAAAGGGGGCAAAAAGAAAAACCATTGCAACAATAGATATTATTTTAATTGCGCCAACAAGACCATATTGCGGTTCAAATGTTTTTATCAAAAGTGGACATGCAAGCATTCCCAATAGTCTACTTAAGCCTTGGTAGGTCGATATTTTTAGCCTCTCTTCTCCAGGTTTGGAGATTTCTGGCATTAATGACAGGTATGGAACTACATAACATGTGCAAAATATGAAAAAAAGAACCTGCATTAAAAACCACCATAATGCATTTTCTTCCGAAGCTACACTTTGTGACGGGTTCGACCATATAAGGTTGAATGTCAGAATAAGCGGAATTATTGAAATTAGCATAAATGGATATCTTCTTCCCCATTTCGAAGCCGTTCTGTCGCTCCAATTTGCTATTAAGGGATCATTTATTGCATCTGTGATTCTTGGGACGATAGTTACGAGTGTGACATATGAAGCTGGAATAAGCCATGTTGCTTTTTCTAATGTTGGCATATAGTGTTTCACCATCCATGTTGCTAATGTAAAACCAAGCAAAGTAAACCCAAAATGACCCAGGGAGTACAGAATTAATTGATGATTTTTTTTCATTTTTTTAGCTTTATGCAGTTACCATTTTTTTCAATGAATTGCCAAAGCTCATTGAATATTTTATTTTCACTAAATGTATTTCTGTCACCAATAACAACTAAGTGTTTTTTTGCTCTTGTTAAAGAAACGTTTAATCTTTTTTCATCAGATAGAAAACCAATATTTTTATTTTTATTTGATCTAACAAGAGAGATTATTATTAAATCTTTTTCCCTGCCTTGAAAACCATCAACTGTATGTACTTCAATATCTTTTGATATTTTCTTAAGCTCTTTTGCTTGAGCCTTGTATGGTGATATTACTCCTATGTTGGAGAGTTTTATTTTTTCTTTTTCAAGATAGCCAATTATCTTGGCTATATATTGAACTTCCTGCAGATTTTTCCAAGAGTGATCCTCTTTTGTTAGATTTTCTTTAAATAATCCATTTGTATCTATGGCTGTGATTTCTGATTGACCAATTGGAGATCCGCGCTTTAATGTGTTTTTATATTTGAAAACTTTTTCTGCAGATTTAATTTTGTTTTTATACCATTTTGAATTTGGAAAAGAAAGTATTTTGTCTCTCATTCTGTATTGAATTTTTAACATTTTTCCATTGGATGGTTTTTCTTTTTCTACATGTTCAAACAAAGTGTTTTTTAGGCCAAGCTTAATAGCTTCTCTGTTTTTTACAACTGGGGAAAGTTGTTTTCCATCTCCCACCAGTATTGTTTTCCCTGAAATTAACATTGGGATTAAGGCTAGCGGCACTGGGGCTTGACTTGCTTCGTCAAGAATGCATAAGTCAAAATTATGATTTTCTAGAACCTCTGAACCGCATGTACTGCATGTTGCAAGAACTATTCTTGCCTCTTTTATTTTTTTATCTTTAAATTTATCCTCTTCTTCATGTAGTTTTTCAAACTTAGAGTTGTTTTTCTTTTTTGAATAAACCCAATTTTGTAATATTTTTATTTGATTTTTTCTGAGCCCACGAGTGTTGGCTTTTCTTTTTCCAAGTGATATTATTTCTTCATCACTTAAACCCCTTATCAGGCTTCTGCCTGGATGTTTTATCTCTTGAAGCTCTTGTGCTGCTAGTTTTGCCTCGGTTCTTAATTTAATAATCTGCCTGTCTTCAGTGTTTGCTAGTTTATAGTCCAAAGAATACTTCTCTAACTCTTGATCCATTCTTGCAGGATGTCCTATTCTTAAAAATTTTTTATTTTTAAACTCAAGTAGTTTGAATGCGATGTTATCAATTGCTGTATTCGAAGGAGCGCATATTAAGACGTGGTCTTTCCTCTCGTTAGCTGCTGAGCATGCTATGTGTGTCGCAACTGTTGTTTTACCAGTTCCAGGTGGGCCATGGATAAAAGATATTTCTGCTGTTTTTAAACCTATCTCCCATGCTTTTTTTTGTGATTCATTTAAATATTCAGGCTCCGTTATTTTTTTGGAAAACCTTGCCCAACGATTTTCTTTTTTGAAGATCTTCTCTCTTGTTCTTCTGCCAGGACCCACATTTTCGTAAAATTTCTCCATTGCAGACTCCATTCTTTTGTAGGTGATATCATTTGCTGCTAAATCAATTCTGTATAAACATTTTTTATCAATAGGAAATTTTGAATCCGTTGCTATTGATATTTTTTTCGATATAGACCATACAGTCCCAAGTGCAATTTCTTTTTCTGGATCATCCATTTTTGATATCCTGATAACATCACCTCTACGTATATCTGTTCTGTCTTGCTTTGTATTGTTTTTTTTTATGAAGTCTGTAAGCGTTCTTTCTCCAAGCACAAAACCTCCATGATTTGCTTTAAGGTCAAGAATTGCCCTTCCTCTTTTTTCCCTTTCCTGAGGAGAAAGCTCTTTGATTTCGTTTCGATGGAAATTAATTTCTTCATCCCTCTCTAGAGAAATCGCTTCAAGCAATTTTTTCCAATTTTGAATATCTGAATTCATGATTGAATGAAGGTAAAGTTAAAAGTGTATTTTTTAGACATTTAGGTTTTAATCCTAAAATAAAAGTTCTAGAATGTATATATGGCAATTTCTGATAACTTAAAAGTTTTTAGTGGCACGGGCCATCCTGATTTAGCAAGATCTATATGTACTGAGATAGGTATAGATATGGGTGATATTGAAATTTTTAAGTTCGCTAATGATAATATTTTTGCCAGAATACTTGAAAATGTTCGCGGAAAAGATGTTTTTTTTGTGCAAACTTGTGTCCCCCCTGTAAATGATCGCTTCATGGAGATATTAATAGCGGTAGATGCTTTTAGAAGAGCAAGTGCAAAGAGGATTACTGTTGTTTTGCCATATTACCCTTATGCTAGAACGGACAAGAAAGATCAACCCAGAGTTCCCATTACTGCAAAACTTATCTCAAAACTTTTATTTTCAGCTGGAGTTGACAGGATCCTTGCTATGGATTTACACGCAGAGCAGATACAAGGCTTTTTTGATGGACCTAGTGATCAGTTGCTTGCTGAACCAGTTCTTTCTAGGTATTTTCTAGAATCAGGTATGTGTGGAGACAAGGTTGTTGCAGTGTCACCAGATACAGGAAGCGCGCAGAGAGTTAGACGTTTTGCGAAGAGGCTCAATAGCTCTTTTGCAGTTATAGACAAGAGAAGGGTTGGAAATGATGATAAAACTGAAGTTATAAATATTGTTGGTGACGTCAAAAACAAAGTAGCAGTATTGGTTGATGATGAAATTGATACAGGCGGAACGATGATTAATTCAGCAAATGTTTTATTAAATAAAGGGGCTAAGGAAGTTTATACAGTTGCGACCCATGGAATTTTTTCTAAAAATGCACATGAAAGATTAGAAGCTTCTAATTTAAGCGGTGTCATTGTTACTGATACTTTTCCCAGACCAAACAACTTTCCAAAACTAACTGTTTTATCTGTAGGAGCACTTTTTGCTGATGCTATTAAGGCCATAAACGAAGAAACAAGTATTACTCAAATTTTCAAATAGAAAATAAAAAAATACTTGATTTTTATCAATTAGATTAAATAAATAGGCTTTTTCCTTTGTTGATTTCTTATTTGGTGTTAGAATGGGAAATTGTTGCCCTTTTTTTTGGGCGACATGTAAATGAAGAAAACTATAGAGTAGGGCGCAAGTCAATTTTTTATTGGATTACATGAAATCCAGTGTATTGAACTTAGGGTTATAAGTCCATTTAAAATTCATGAAAATAAATTTTTATTTATGGATTTGATCCTGGTTCAGGACTAACGCTTGCGGTACGCCTAATGCATGCAAGTCGAGCGAGATATTTTCATTTGAATGAAGACTAACTTGTTAGTTTGATTTCTCCGAAGAGATCTAGCGGCGAACGGGAGAGTAACAGGTGGGTACCTGCCCAGAAGACCGGGATAGAGGACCGAAGGGTCCAGTAATACCGGATGATATTTTTCGAAATCAAATGGTGGTCGAATTATGGCCTCCGCTTTTGGATGGGCCCGCTTCCTATCAGCTCGTTGGTGGGGTAAAAGCCTACCAAGGCTACGACGGGTAGTCGGCTTGAGAGAGTGACCGGCCTCATGGGGACTGAGACACGGCCCTGACTCCTACGGGAGGCAGCAGCAGGGAATTTTGCGCAATGGACGAAAGTCTGACGCAGCGATACCGCGTGTGGGATGAAGGTGCTACGCATTGTAAACCACTGTCAGGAGGGAATAAGGGTAAGTGCAGGAAATGGCACTTATTTGAAGGTACCTCGTAAGGAAGCCCCGGCTAACTACGTGCCAGCAGCCGCGGTAAAACGTAGGGGGCGAGCGTTGTCCGGTATTACTGGGCTTGAAGCGTTTGTAGGCGGTTCAAAAAGTCCATAGTGAAAGCTCTCAGCTCAACTGAGAAATTGCTATGGAAACTAATGGACTGGAGGACAGTAGAGGTCTGTGGAACTCAAGGAGTAGCGGTGAAATGCGTAGATATCTTGAAGAACACCAGAGAGGAAGCTGACAGGCTGGGCTGTATCTGACGCTGAGAAACGAAAGCTAGGGGATCGAACCGGATTAGATACCCGGGTAGTCCTAGCCGTAAACGATGATTGCCAAATGTCGGCTTTTTTGTCGGCGTTGCAGAGAAATCCATGAGCAATCCGCCTGGGGAGTACGGCCGCAAGGCTAAAACTCAAAGGAATTGACGGGGGCCCGCACAAGCGGTGGAGCGCCTGGTTTAATACGATGCAAAGCGTAGAACCTTACCAGGGCTTGACATGTAGGAAGTAGGAACTCGAAAGAGGGACCACCAGTATCCAGTCTGGAGCCTACACAGGTGTTGCATGGCTGTCGTCAGCTCGTGTCGTGAGATGTTCCGTTAAGTCGGGTAACGAGCGCAACCCTCGCCCTTAGTTGCCAGCGGGTAATGCCGGGGACTCTAAGGGGACTGCCTTTTAGGAGGAAGGAGAGGACGACGTCAAGTCAGTATGGCCTTTATGTCCTGGGCTACACAGGCGCTACAATGGATATGACAATGGGTAGCAAACCGGCGACGGTGAGCCAATCCCCAAACATATTCTCAGTTCGGATTGCAGATTGCAACTCATCTGCATGAAGTCGGAATCGCTAGTAAACGCAGATCAGCAATGTTGCGTTGAATACGTTCCCGGGCCTTGTACACACCGCCCGTCAAGCCACCTGAATTGGCTGCACCAGAAGCCGTTGGCCTAACCCATTTATTTGGGGGGGAGATGACCAAGGTGTGGTCAGTAAGGGGGACTAAGTCGTAACAAGGTAGCCGTAGCGGAAGCTGCGGCTGGATCACCTCCTTTTAAGGATAAGATTAAACTTGGATAATGACCCATAGCGTCCTACTCACATTTGAATAATAAAACTGGAATATTTCCAGATTAATTTTTTGTAATTGAATAACCGAATAGTTAGGTAATAAAGTAATATTTACCAGAATATTTCTTTAACAAAATGTAATTTCGCGCAAAGCAAATAAGAGCTGTCGAGGGATACCTTGGCGTCTAGAGCCGATGAAGGACGTGGCTACCTGCGAAAAGCCTCGGGAAGATGGAAGCAATCTTTGATCCGGGGATGTCCGAATGGGGAAACCCAGCCTGTATACAGGTTATCTTTTGCTGAACACATAGGCAATTGAAGGTAAGTGAGTGAACTGAAACATCTAATTAACTCAAGGAAAATAAATCAAGCGAGATTCCCATAGTAGCGGCGAGCGAACTGGGAACAGCCTAAACCTATAGCATGTCATGATCAGGATTTTAGTGTTATAGGGGTTGTAGGGCTGCTTTGATTCTGTCCTGAAAGAATCGAAGAGTAAGAAATCATATTGATAGGAGAACTTGTTGGGAAGCAAGACCATAGAGGGTGAAAGTCCCGTAACTAAAATCAATTTGACTCTTTTAGCAGTTCCTAAGTAGGTCCGGACACGAGAAATCCGGATTGAATCTGGGAGGACCACCTTCCAAGGCTAAATACTCTAGGTGACCGATAGTGAACAAGTACCGTGAGGGAAAGGTGAAAAGCACCGTTTAAAGCGGGGTGAAAAGTTTGAAATCGATGGCTTACGAACTGTCAGAGGGATGTGATCCAGCTTGCTGGATCTGCCTAATGGCGTGCCTTTTGAAGAATGAGCATGGGAGTTATCTTTTGTTGCAAGCTTAAGGGGTAATACCTGGAGGCGTAGGGAAACCGAGTCTTAATAGGGCATTAGTAGCAGGAGGTAGACGCGAAACTAGGCGACCTATCCATGGCCAGGCTGAAGGTTGGGTAATACCATCTGAAGGGCCGAACCGGTGTACGTTGAAATGTGCTCGGATGAGTTGTGGATAGCAGTGAAAAGCTAAACGAGCCTAGAGATACCTCGTTCTCACCGAAATATATTTAGGTATAGCCTCAGGTTAAGCTGCTCGGGGGTAGAGCACTGGTTGTCATGATGGGGGAGCAATCCTTCACTTGGCTGCTAAACTCCGAATACCGAGTTTGCATTTCCTGGGAGTCGGACTGTGGGGGATAAGCTCCATGGTCGAGAGGGAAACAGCCCAGACCCACGGATAAGGTCTCTAATTCATACTAAGTGTGAAAGGATGTTAGTAATCATAAACAGCTGGGAGGTTGGCTTAGAAGCAGCCATCCTTTAAACAACGCGTAACAGCGGACCAGTCTAGGTTATTAGCGCCGAAAATGTATCGAGGCTAAGTATGATACCGAAGCCGGGGGTTGCATATTTATATGCAGCGGTAGGTGAGCGTACTGCGGTAGGACGAAGTTGGACCGAAAGGACCAATAGACGAAACAGTAGTGAGAATCCATGCATGAGTAGCGAAAAGAGTGGTGAGAATCCACTCCGCCGAAAATCTAAGGTTTCCTGGGGAAGGTTCGTCCGCCCAGGGTTAGGCGGTCCTAAGGCGAGGCCGAAAGGCGTAGTCGATGGCCAGCCGGTTAATATTCCGGCCCCAATTGTTGGAGTGATGAGAACGCAGAAAGATAAACTGTCCGGGTTAATGGATATGCCCGGCTAAGCGTGTAGGTTGATTTTTAGGAAAATCCGGAAATCATAAAGACTGAGACGTTATGGCGAACCTGCATCTACGGATCAGGGAAGCGGTTGACTCTATACTGCCGAGAAAAAACTCTATCTTTGAAGACAATTGTCCGTACCAAAACCGACACAGGTAGATGGGGAGAGAATCCTCAGGCGCGCGAGATAATCCTCCTTAAGGAACTCGGCAAATTAGCCCCGTAACTTAGGGATAAGGGGTGCCCCACCAGGGTGACAAGACTTGCTCTTGAAGCTCGAAGGGGTTGCAGTGACCAGGCTCTGCCGACTGTTTACCAAAAACACAGGTCCCAGCTAACTCGAAAGAGGATGTATTGGGGCTGACGCCTGCCCAGTACCGGTAGGTTAAGGGAGGGGGTTAGTGATTTATCACGAAGCTCTTGACTGAAGCCCCGGTAAACGGCGGCCGTAACTATAACGGTCCTATGGTAGCGAAATTCCTTGTCGGGTAAGTTCCGACCCGCACGAATGGCGTAACGATCAGAGCACTGTCTCGAGGAGGAGCTCGGCGAAATTGCATTGCCGGTGAAGATGCCGGCTACCTGCAGAAGGACGAAAAGACCCCGTGGAGCTTTACTGTAGCTTGGTCTTGATCTTTGGTTTTAGCTGTGTAGCATAGGTGGGAGACGTTGAAATTAGGGCGCTAGCTTTAATTGAGTCATTAGTGAAATACCACCCTGTTGTAATTGAAGATCTAACTGTGACCCCGTGAAACCGGGCACAGGACATGGCCTGGTGGGCAGTTTGACTGGGGCGGTCTCCTCCTAAAGAGTAACGGAGGAGCGCAAAGGTTCCCTCATCCGGTATGGCAATCCGGTGTAGAGCGTAAAGGCAGATGGGAGCTTGACTGTGAGGCTGACAGGCCGAGCAGAGACGAAAGTCGGTCTTAGTGATCAGGCAGTGCTGAGTGGAAAGGCTGTCGCTTAACGGATAAAAGTTACCCCGGGGATAACAGGCTTATTCCCCCCAAGAGCTCATATCGACGGGGGAGTTTGGCACCTCGATGTCGGCTCGTCGGATCCTGGGGCTGAAGAAGGTCCCAAGGGTTGGGCTGTTCGCCCATTAAAGCGGCACGTGAGCTGGGTTCAGACCGTCGTGAGACAGGTTGGATTTTATCCTCTGCAGGCGTTGGAAAATTGAGAGATTTTGCCTCTAGTACGAAAGGACCGAGGTGAGGACTTCTCTGGTGTATCGGTTGTTCCACCAGGAGCATTGCCGAGTAGCTATAAGTTTAATGGATAACCGCTGAAAGCATCTAAGTGGGAAACCAGACTCGAGATAAATTTTCCGTCTCCTCTTGTAGGAGTAAGACCCCCAGAAGACTACTGGGTTGATAGGTCAGAGGTGGACAGGCAGCAATGTCTGGAGCTGACTGATACTAATTGGTCGAAAGTTTTGTGCTTAAATTGCATTTTGATACCTAACTGTTCAAAATTTCAGAAAGTGTAAAAACACTTTCTGAAATAAAAAAAACTTCTTGGTGGTTTTCGCGACGAGGGTCCACCCGGTCCCATACCGAACCCGGTAGTTAAGCTCGTCAGCGCCGATGGTACTAGGAGTCTCTGACATCTGGAAGAGTAGGTCACCGCCAAGTTATATTTAAAGCCCCAGTTTCGGCTGGGGCTTTTTTTTTACACTATTGAAATGTGCTTACCTTGTTTTGTGTAAGTTTTTAAGGAAGTTGTCATCAACTCCGCCAGTTACATATTCACCATTAAAGCATGAACAGTCAAAATTGGATATGTCTATATTATTTTCTCTAACCGCTGCAATCAAATCTTCTAGATCTTGATAAATCAATTTATCAGCACCTATAACTTCAGCAATTTCATCTATGGTTCTGTTGTAAGCCACTAATTCTTTTACATAAGGCATATCGATACCATAAACATTAGGATATCTAATTGGCGGCGAGGCACTTGCAAAAAACACTTTTTTTGCACCTGCATCTCTTGCCATTTTGATAATCTGTTCACTAGTGTTACCTCTGACAATTGAATCATCTACCAGTAAAACATTTTTGTCTTTGAATTCAATATTTATAGTATTCAATTTTTGCCTAACTGATTTTTTTCTAATTTTTTGACCAGGCATGATGAATGTTCGACCTATGTATCTGTTTTTGATAAAACCTTCTTTAAGTTCTTTTTTTAACTCGATACTTAAAGGCAATGCGCTTGTTCTGCTGGTTGCAGGAATTGGAATAATTACATCGATTGAATCAAGCTCTTTTTTGGTAAGTGTGTTTTTGATTTTTTTTGCTAAGAATCTACCCATTGACAACCTGCTTTCGTAAACATTAATTCCTTCTATTGTGCTATCAGGTCTAGCTAGATATACATATTCAAAAATACAAGGACTGGCTTTTTTATCACTTTTATAAGCATAATTTGACATGGAGCCATCCGGTTTGAATATTATTGTTTCTCCAGGCTCAACATCTCTTTCTATCTTGTAGCCAAGACAGTCAATTGCTACTGATTCTGAAGCGACAATATGTCTTTTATCTTTAGATCCAAAAACCAATGGCCTAATTCCATAAGGGTCTCTGAATGCAATAAGTCCATATCCAAGAATAAGCATAATTACAGAATATGCACCCTCAACACGTTTATGAACTTCATGGACAGCTTTGACGATCGACTCGTCATCAAGTTTTCCATTTGAATTTTTTTCTAGTGAACTTGCAAAAATATTAATTAGAACTTCAGAATCTGAAGTTGTATTGATATGTCGAAAGTTATCATTTAATAATTCTTTTCTGAGTTGGCAAGTGTTGACAAGGTTTCCATTGTGAACAAGGATTATGCCGTAAGGAGAGTTCACATAGAATGGTTGCGCCTCTGATATGTCGATTGTTCCTGCCGTAGGGTAGCGAACATGACCAACACCGCTGTTGCCTTTAAGCTTAAGCATGTCCTTCTCACTAAATGCATCTCGGACTAGACCATTTTGTTTATGCATTGATAACAAGCCTTCATTATCCATCATTGCCATTCCTGCAGCATCCTGTCCACGATGTTGCAATACAGTTAATGCATCGTATATAGGCAAGCAAGCGTTTGGCTTATCTGATGATATTCCAATAATTCCACACATATGATTCGCTTATTTTAATGCTAAAAAACTATATTTTAGCGTTTCCTTTTTCCTTGGCTGAAGCCCAGCAGCAAATTGGGCATTTTTGAGGATTGTGGTTACGAGCCGGACAATGCTCACGTCCAAAGAATATTATTTGCAAGTGTCTTTTGTTCCATGTTTTTTTTGGCCATGCTTTTTTCAGGTCTAACTCTGTCATTTTGACATTTTTTGCTTCAGAAAGTCCCCATCTTGCTGCAAGCCTGTGAATGTGAGTGTCTACCGGAAAGGCCGGAATGTTGTACCATTGCGCCATAAGCACACTAGCTGTTTTATGTCCAACCCCAGCTAAACTTTCAAGATAGTCCCAATCTGGCTTAATCCCTCCACCTTTTATTAGCTGTTTCGCCATTTTTTTTAGATTTCTTGCTTTTGTTGGAGCTAATCCAATTTCTTTAATAATATTTTGAATTGAATCTAAATCAAGGGCATCCATTAGTTCAGGCGTATTTGCATGCTTAAAAAGCTTTGGAGTCACTTCATTTACTTTTTTGTCAGTTGTTTGAGCTGACAGCATCACTGCAACAAGAAGAGTGTAAGGGTCAGAGTGATTAAGTGGAGGTTCTGGATCAGGGTAAAGTTTATCTAGAATTTCTCCAATCTTTTTTGATTTTTCTGCAATGTTCATGAATTTAATTAAATTGTAAATAAAAAAATTGTTTTTCAGGTTTTAGAATCCAGAATATGCCAGAGCTTCCAGAGGTTGAAACAGTAACCCAATCAGTAAAAAAACATATTATGGGAAAGCGTTTTTCAAGCCTTGACGTTAACTGGAGAAAGGTTTTGGATAATTTTACTCTTTCTGATTTTCAAAAAAGTGTGAGGGGGAGGATTGTTAAGAATGTTTACAGAAGGGCTAAATACATAATAATTGATTTTGAACCAGGGATTCTCGCTATTCATTTGAGAATGACAGGTAAGCTTTATCTTTCACAAAAACCAAATTTTGAAAAAAAACATGTATCTTTATGCATGAAAGTCGAAGATAATTTTTTGATCTTTGAAGATGTACGCAAGTTCGGAAGATTTTATCTTTATGAAAATATGAATATCCTTAATGAAAAACTTGGCGTAGAGCCTCTGGAAGAAGGTTTTTCTGAAAAGTGGATTTTAAAAAATATGAAATCAAAAAAAAGGCAAATTAAATCATTACTGTTGGACCAGTCTTTTATATGTGGCATAGGGAACATATATGCTGATGAAGCTTTGTGGCATGCTGAAATTCATCCATTATCGATAAGTAACCAAATACCTAGAAGAAAGGTTTTAAAGTTGCGCGAAGGGATCATTAGGGTTTTAAGTAAGTCAATCGAACGTGGAGGGACAACCATTCGTGATTACACATATGATTTTTCCTATGTTGGAAATTATGCTTTGGAATTAAATGTTTTTGGAAAGCAAGGTCTTCCTTGCGTGCGATGCAAAGCAAAAATCATTAAAACTAAAGTTGCACAAAGGGGCACACATTATTGTCCAAAATGTCAAAAGGTTTAATTTGCCTTTTTTCATTTTTTACTCCATATTCTTGTGTTTAATTTAAGTGTTTTTATCAGATCTAAAACGAGATTCAGGTCGTTATGATATTCCTCAATATTTTTAAAATCCACAATATCTCCAAATAGTTTTGGTTCAAAGAGGTTTTTTCGATATGGCACAGTAACATACAGCCTACTGTCCACAAAAGACATTTGAATTCTTTTTTTTGTTTTTTGCTTGAATGAAAGAATTCTTTCCATTAGTGATGGAGATAATATGTATCTGGATTCAATCTGATCACCAGAATAAATTGCAAATTCTTTTTCGAATTCAACATCTTCAAGTTTTACGAGTTCTCCTCTCCATTTATTCATTTTTTGCAATTTTGTTCCCAAGAAGCCAAACATTTTTTCTGCAACATCTGTTAACACATAGGTTTTTACATTGAAATGCTTATTGAAGTCAGCGCTAAACAAGAGCCCTTTGAATATTGTGTGGTAAGAGGTTCTTCCCTTGCTGTCCCTTGTTCTGTATTCCGCATGCACTTCAGAGAACTCCACATGAGTTGAGTCTATTTTTCCTTCAATGTAATCGTCACCCCTGTAGCGGTCAACACCCATAAGGAATATTCCTGATTTTTTAAATTCAGATAAGCTCATTTTTTTTGTTGGGCTGTAAGAAAACCGATTATCAATAAATGTTATTATTTCTTTTATCACCTGTTCTTTAAACTTTGTTCTATAAGCTTGCCAAAAAGGATTTATTTTTGCAAAATAAAACCATACACAAAGCCCAATGCCCGCAAGCAGAGGAAGCTCATTGCCTATTGTTAGAGTCAGGTAAAAAGATATTGCAATTGGGATGATTGAGATTGCAATGAATTTTTTAACTTTTCCAGCAACTTGGATTCTTTCTTTGTCCAATTTTGATAATTTTGGTTTTAGGTTTGAGTTGTATAAACTTTCTAGATTGGTCTTTTCAGTCATTTTTTAATATTGACTAATTGTTAAGTAAATCACCAACATCAACATTTTCCCTTTGGGTTTCTGGAATCTCAAAAACATTCTTTCGTTGCATGTTCAACATACCTGCTAAAAGATTTGTTGGAAACATTTCAACACTATTGTTGTATGAGGTGATGGTTGCATTGTAAGCTCTTCTTGAAGCTGAAATTTGCTCTTCAACTTCATTTAGGCTGCGTTGTAGTTGATTGAAATTTTCTGACGCTTTTAAATCGGGATAGTTTTCAACTGCAACCATGATTCCACCCAATTTTGATGTCAATGCATTATCTAGAGCAACTTTATCATCATCTGAAACATTGCCGGATAAAGCTTTTGTTCTAAGTGTGGTTATTTCTGTTAATGTTTTTGCCTCATGCTCCATGTAGCCTTTAACGCTTTTAACCAGATTTGGAATCAGGTCATATCTTTTTTTGAGCTGAGCATCCATGCCACCAAAAGCATTTTCAACTTGATTCTTTTTGTTTATGAGGCTGTTGTACATTATTGCAAAAACAACTGCCAGACCTATCGCTACCCATAATATGTTATTCATGACTTGTCTCCTTCCCCTGCTTTAAACTTTATAAAACCAAGCATTTCCAGAAGGTTTTGTTTCTTCTTGTTCGGTCGAAGGGTTTACTGCTTTTTTCTTATTTATGTTTTTTGGCTTGTTTTGATTTTCGCTTTTTCCTGATTTGGTCTTCATGTCTTTCATCCATTCTTCAAGCTTCATGTATCTTTTTTTAGCTTCGGTCATTTTTTTATCATTTTCAAGCATCCATGTTTTTAACTTATTCATTTCCTTTAGAACTTGATTAAATTTATCTTTCATCATCTGATCATCTGAAGGTTTTTTTTGCTGATCTTTCTTTTTCATGTTGCCCATGTCTTTCTTTTTCATGTTGCCCATGTCTTTCTTCTGCATGTCCCAGCCTTTGCCCATGTCTTTCTTTTTCATGTTGCCCATGTCTTTCTTTTTCATGTTGCCCATGTCTTTCTTCTGCATGTCCCAGCCTTTGCCCATGTCTTTCTTCTGCAT
>Ga0111541_10000211_pt1 | contig 18524 bp, 16 predicted proteins | sample Knorr_S7_td_DCM__FD_83039 | JGI IMG/M metagenome (GOLD analysis project Ga0111541, IMG submission 83039) | Marine microbial communities from Southern Atlantic Ocean transect - Knorr_S7_td_DCM_ad_131m_LV_B (version 2) (version 2) | ecosystem: Environmental > Aquatic > Marine > Oceanic | place...
AAAAAAATTAACTAAAAAAAATATCAATGTCTTTGTTCAAGAAAATTGCGGATTGAAATCTGGATTTAATAATAAAGATTACGAAAATGTTGGCGTAAAAATTTTGAAATCATCAGATTCTGTAATTGAAAATTCTGATATTATAATATCTGTAAACCCACTAGATATAGAATATGAAAAAATTTCGAAAAATACGAAATCAAAAATTTTCATCGGAAATTTCAATTTTAAAAATACTATTCCAGATAATCGGTTTACATTTCTAGCACTAGAAAAAATTCCAAGAATTGCAAGAGCTCAATCTATGGATATATTATCTTCTCAAGCATCAATTGCTGGTTATCAATCTTCTTTGCTTGCTGCAAATCATCTAAAAAAATATTTTCCTATGTTGATTACTGCAGCCGGCACAATATCACCAGCAAAAATCTTAGTAATAGGTGCAGGAGTAGCTGGATTACAAGCAATAGCAACTTGCAATAGATTAGGGGCTAAAGTAACTGGATTTGATGTTAGGCAATCCACTAAAGAACAAGTAGAAAGTGTTGGGGGGAAATTCTTAGAATTAAATTATGAGTATGATGACTCTGATAAACAAGGTTACGCAAAAGAGCAAAGTTTAGATAAACAAGAAAAACAAAATGAGCTACTATCAAAATATATTCAAAGTTCAGATTGTGTAATTACAACAGCATCAATTCCTGGAAAAAAAGCTCCGCTAATAGTTACCAAAAAAAATATTGAAAATATGAATTTTGGAAGCGTAATTATTGACTTAGCAGGAGAGTCGGGAGGTAATTGTGAAATAGGTGATTATGGGGAAGTAACTAACTTTTCTGGGGTAATAATTGATAAGCCCAAAAACATAACTAATTTAGTTTCTGAGCATTCAAGTTTAGTTTTTTCAAGAAACGTAGAAGCTTATTTAGATTTAATAATTGATGAGAATAAAGTTAATTTAGATCCCAATGATGAAATAATTAAATCTACCAATCTTAATTTGGAGGCTAAAATTGAATGATGAATTATATTTAATTTTGATTTTCATAATGGCAATGCTGTTAGGATATGAATTGATAAAAAAAATTCCACCAACATTACATACTCCTTTAATGTCTGGCACAAATGCAATTTCAGGAATTGTAATTATTGGGTCAATATTAGTTATTACATCTTCATCTAGCTTAACAGTAAATATCCTAGGTTTTATATCTCTAGTTTTAAGTAGCATAAATGTTTTTGGTGGCTTCACTGTAACCGACCGAATGTTAGAAATGTTTAAGAAACCTAAAAAAAGGGATAAGGATTAAATGGATTCAATTCATATAATTTTATACTTTATTTCTTCAATTTTATTTATATTAGGAATAAAAATGTTGAATAGTCCATTAACCGCTAGAAGAGGAAACATAATTTCCTTCCTTGGAATGATAATAGCAATTATAACTACCCTCTCATATGTTGAATATGAAATTAGCTCTATTATCTATATCTTTTCTGGGATAACTACAGGTGGGATTTTAGGGTTAATATTTGCTAAGAAAGTACAAATGACTTCCATGCCACAAATGGTTGCTATTTTTAATGGGTTAGGAGGATTAGCATCATCTTTAATTGCATTTTCAGAAATTATTAAAGTTAATAACACAATTTCATTTAACCTTATATCTGTAAGCATTTTAATGAGCATACTGATTGGATCTGTAACCTTTTCAGGAAGTATTACTGGATTCTTAAAATTACAATCTCTTATTACAGGAAAACCCATACTAATTCCATTAAGAAATTATTTTAATCTTTTAATATTATTGTCTGCAATTGGATTAATGATTGTTTCAGTTCTTTATTCAGGCAATACATTAATATTTTATACTTTGTTAGGTGTATGTCTCCTGCTTGGCATCTTAATTGTGTTACCAATTGGGGGAGCTGACATGCCTGTAGTAATAGCTTTATTAAATTCTTATTCTGGAATTGTTGCAGCGTTTACTGGATTCATTTTTAGTAATGTCGCCTTAATAATTAGCGGATCTTTAATTGGTGCTTCAGGATTAATACTTACAAGAATAATGACAAAGGCAATGAATAGGTCACTTGTGAATGTTGTTCTAGGTGGATTTGGAGCTACTGCTACTAATATAGACTCAGAAGCATCTGATAAAAATTATAAATCTGGATCTAGTGATGATATTGCATCGCTTTTAGAATATTCTGAAAATATTATTATTATTCCTGGATATGGACTTGCGGTTGCACAAGCTCAACATTCATTAAAAGAGTTATTAGACGTTCTTGAAAATCAACAAAAAAATGTCCTTTTTGCTATTCATCCTGTTGCAGGGAGAATGCCTGGGCACATGAATGTTCTTTTAGCTGAAGCAAATATTGACTATGAACTTTTATTAGATCTTGATCAAGTAAATGAAAAATTTTCACAGACTGATGTGTCAATAGTAATTGGTGCAAATGATGTAGTTAACCCTGCAGCTAAATTAGATAAAAATAGCCCAATATATGGCATGCCAATTCTTGAAGTAGAAAAGTCTAAATCAATAGTTGTTTTAAAAAGATCAATGAACCCAGGTTTTGCAGGTTTAGACAATAATATTTTTTATAATGAAAAAACCTTAATGTTATTTGGAGACGCAAAAGATTCTATAGATTCATTAAATAAATCATTTAAAGAATTGAATTAATGGCGCCCCTGCCGTGATTCGAACACGGGACACCCGGTTTAGGAAACCGGTGCTCTATCCTCTGAGCTACAGGGGCTAAGGTGCATATTTTAAACCTAAAACTCCGACAATGGTAGTAGATGTTATTAAAATTAATAATTAAGAGTGATCTATATATACAGATATTAATTCTGAGAAAAAGTTAAACCCCTCTTCACCTTGTTCTCTATGCCCTACACCTGAAGACTTCAGCCCTCCAAAAGGCAAATGAACTTCTCCTCCTAAAGTAGGAGAATTCACATGAACCATACCCGTATCAACATTATTGATATATTTATAAGCTTGCTTAATATCTTTGGTATAAATTGAAGATGATAAACCAAAATCAACATCATTAGTTATATCTAAGGCTTCAGATAAATCAGATACTTTAAAAGATATGAGGACAGGACCAAAGATCTCTTCTTTAGCAACAATATTTTCTTTATCAACATCAACAAAAATAGTAGGTTCTACATAAAATCCATCATCAAAAATTTCACCTTCTAATCTATTACCACCTATTAAAATTTTTCCACCTTGTTCAACACCTAAACCTATATATTCAGTTACTTTTTCCAACTGATCTAAGCTACTAAGAGGACCTATATCTATATCAGCATCAATTCCATTTCCGATTTTGAGATCTTTTGTGAAAATTAACATTTTCGCTATAAATTCTTCATAAATCTCTTGCTCTATTATCACTCTACTAGTGGCAGTACATCTTTGCCCAGTTGATCCAAATGCTCCTATCACAACATCTTTGGCAGCTTTTTCAATATCTGCATCTTTAAGAACAATCACAGCATTTTTTCCACCCATTTCACATTGTATTTTTTTTAATTTTGACGCTCCATCAGAATATATCTTAGTTCCAATTTCAGTAGAACCAGTGAATGAAATTCCTTGAACCCTATTATCTTCAACTAAAGATTGACCTATCTCTGAACCACTACCCGTTACTAAATTTATAACTCCAGGAGGTAAACCAGCCTCTTCAAATATTTCTACTAATTTTATTGCTGATAGAGGAGTAGAAAAAGCTGGCTTAAATATTACTGTATTTCCACATATAAGAGCAGGAGCTATTTTCCATGCAGGAATAGCTAATGGGAAATTCCAAGGGGTAATAATTCCTACAACACCAAGAGGTTTACGCATAGTATAGGAAACATTATTTTCATTCTCTGACTGACTAGTATTTCCAAGTAATCTTCTCCCTTCTCCTGCACTAAATTGAATAATATTCATTGCTCTTTTAACTTCTGCTTCTGAATCAGATAAAACTTTTCCTTCTTCTAAAGTAATTGTTTCTGCTAAATCCAATTTTCTAGAGTCCATTATTCTTAACACTTCAAAAAGAATTTCTCCTCTTTCTGGAGCAGTAATATTAGACCATTCGTGTAAAGAAGAGGATGCAGCATCAATTGCTAAATCAGCATCTTTTTTAGAGCAAAAAGGGATACTTCCTAATAATTGATTTTTATCTGCAGGATTAAAAACTTCATATTCTTTACCTGAAATGGAATTTTTCCATTGGCCATTAATATAGTTTCGAAATTTTTCAGTAGAATTCATATTAAAAAACTAACCTGTATGTTTTTAAATTTTTTGTATGGTATCACATAATAATGACTAGGATCTTGAGGTCGCCTAAACGAGTTTTATCTAATCCTCAAATTTAACATTTTTACTACTTAAATCTGGTAAAAAATTATCTTTAATATAATCCCAATTGAATTCTATTCCTAAGCCTGGCCCCTGAGGTATTGCTACATATCCATCATCATCCATTGGATCACATGGGTTCTTAAGAAATGGTGGGCATTGATCTCTATCTTCCTCTGGTCTTGTAAGACCTCTTTCATAATATTCACATTGTTCTTCAGCTGTGGATCCAAGTATAGCTAGGTTGCCAAATCCTCCAACATGCATTTCACATTGCATTCCCAAAGATTCATACATTGCTATGGCTTTTTTATTTCCTGTAATTCCACCGAAACTAACATCTATTCTTCCCATATCAGATGCTCTTTGGAAAGCCCAATTTCCTCTACTGTAAAAACTACCAGGCTCCATTTCAGGGCCTAAAATATTTATTTGAAGTTCCTTGGTTAATTGTTTACATGGCTCTATTCTTCTTTCATCCATAGGATGTTCTAACCAGTAATAATCTAATTTCTCTAACTGCCTGCCCACCATAATCGATTCTTGGTATGTATAAACACTCCAAGGGTCCAGCATTAGAACTATTTCATCCCCTACAGCTTCCCTTACTGCTTCACACACTTCAATATCTTTCTTTGGAAAACTAGGTTTTCCTGGTGCTGGGCATTTATTTATAGGGTCCCAAAAAATATAAGCATGTACTTTAAAGGCTTTGTACCCTCTTTTTACTGCATCTTTAGCATGTTGAGCATAAACATCTGGATCCCCTAAATTAGGATAAGTACTGGCATAAGCTAAAACTTTATCTCTAGCCCCTCCTATTACTTGATAAGTTGGGGAGTTAGCTATTTTGCCCATAATGTCCCATAATGCACAATCGACGGATCCGACAGAAGTTTCTGAAAAACCTCTGTGAGCCATCATCCATTGCCAAAGCCTTTCAATATTTCTAGGATCTTGCCCTACAAGCAAGGGTTTTATTGTGTTTTCAGTAATTTCAACTGAAGGTGGGTCATAATACATTCCCCAACCATATGTTGTATCGAAGCCGTTATATCCTTCATCTGTAAGAATTTTAATTATACCTATTGGATTACGTCTTTTAGGCCCTATTTTTCCATAACCCCATTTAGTACCGTATTGTTCTGTTTCAACTGAGAATCTTATGATTTGAACATCTGTGATTTTCATTTTTACTCGCTTTTTCTATTACATTTTTGGTTCAGGCCAAGAACCTGCCCATTTATCATGATATTTGTATTCAAGAGATCCTTTACCAGCTATATTGTTCCACATTTTAGTTCTTAAGAAATTTCTTTTATGTATTAAAGATCTCTGAACAGTTGCCGCCTCATCTCTCTCTAGACGATCGAGTATATGTGCTTTATTAGATGAACTATGATTCCAAGTTGGTTTTTCTGATTCTTTTTTTCTTTCAAATAAATATTTCACCATGTATCTAATTTTATTACTTGTATTTGCAGTTCCAGCATGCCAAATATCGTAATGAAGTATAAGCAATGACCCTTCTTTTAAAGTTGCAATTTTTTGGTCTCTAAAATTTCCTTGAGAAGCATTTCTATCAGGTGCCGATCTAAATAAATGAGAGCCAGGTATTAATGCCGTAGGACCCATATTAGATTTTACTTCTTGAGGATAATACATTACTAAAACACTTTTAATATGATCAGGGGATCTAGTATGACCATCCATCAATGCAGGAATATTTAAATTATCTTGGTGCCATCTTTGGCTTCTAGTTCCAGGATGATTTTTGTGGCAGTGCCTATGTTCAGCTATTGAGTAACCTTCTCCTAAAAGACTTTGTAAGGGGCCTCTCAATGAAGGATGATCATATATTTCATCTAATTCAGATACGGCAATATTAATTTTATCTCCTGGATTAGAAGAAAGGTTATTTAATTTTGAATAAATTTCATCATGAAATTTAGAAGGGAAGGAGGTCTGAACAATGTGATATCCATTAATCACGAAGTCAGCTACTTGATCATCATTTAATAAGTATTGGTCAATTTTATTCATTATAATCCTCTATTTTTTCTAATATAAATTGAAATCCTATAATTTCTTCTTCTGAGTTTGGATTAGAACTGCGTTGATCAGGAAAATGAACTATCCTCCAACCATCTACTACTGCTTCATGTACAGTCTTATAATCAAGCCCTTCAGATGTTGGGTCTATCTCAACAATATCATCATTAAGTGGCTCATGTAGCGCCTGAGAGAGCGTAGGAGATTTAGGGTCTGTTGACTCGGCACTTAAATATAAAATCCTTTGTTTTAATGACATATCATTACCTTCAAATAAAATTAATTTTTATAAAATAATTATTAAATAATTATGATTATTATTCCAATTATTTTAATTTTATTGACTGAACTTTAGATATTATATTATGAAATTTCAATTACTTTTAATTCTGGTATAGGGATTATAATCTTGCCTTTATAATTATAATTTTCTTTTAACTCTTTGATAATTTCTTCAGCAAAATTCCATGCAAATAAAAATATATAATCAGGATTATCATTGATAATCTCAACAGGGTCTTTTATTTCTAAAGATGTCCCAGGAATATATTTGCCTTGTTTTAGCTTCGATTTGTCATAAACACTAATTAAATTTTCACTACCTATAAAATTTATTAGAGTTGAGGCTTTAGCAGGTGCTCCATAACCGTAAATTATCTTTTTACTATCTGACACCTCCTTAAAAAGATTAAGGATATCCACTTTTATTTTTTTAACTTCATTACAAAACCTAATTAGTTTTTTTTCAATTAAATCTTCTTCAATTTCATTTTTTAAAAGCTCTTTGAACGAGTTTTTTACTTTATAGTTTCCATTTTTCGATAAGTAAATTCTTAATTGTCCATGATGAACTGGAAGAATTTTTGCATCAAATATTTCTAAGTCATGATCTTTAAATAATTCATCTAAATTTTTTAATGACCAGTATGAGAAATGTTCATGATAAATAGTATCAAATGAATTATCATTAATCATAGAACCTAAATAATGAATCTCTATAATTATTATCCCTTGATCAGATATTAAAGTTTCTAATCCTTCTGCAAACTCTTTTACTTCTGGAGTATGCGCAAAAGTATTAGTAGATACAATAAAGTCTGCTTCTCCATATTTATCCTTAATTTCTTTTGAAAGGCTGTTTGAAAAAAAATTATTTATTGTTTTAATGCCTTTTTTATTTGCAATATCAGATAAATTTTTCGCAGGATCAATTCCTAAAATATTATTTGTATACGGCTTAACAGAATTTAAAAATGTTCCATCATTTGATCCAATATCTACAACAAATGAATCATTATCAAATTTAAATTTATCATTTATCTCACTTGAGATTTCCTGTAAATGATTTGTTAGTGTTTTAGAAACAGACGGCATGTAAAAATAATCACTAAATATCTCTTCTTGATTAACAATATTTCCAATTTGTATATGATTGCAACTATCACATTTACTAAGTTTAAGCGGATATTTCTTCGCTTCTAATGACTGGCCTAAATTCATTTCCAAATTATTTGCTACAGGACTTTCTCCAAGATCAAGAATAACTTTAATTGATTCACTTTTACATATAAAACACTTACTCATAAAAAACTTTATAATTTTCCTTTATCCATTTGACAGTATTATATATACCTTCATCTAGATTTATTTTTGGAGCCCAATCTAAATATTCTTTTGCATCACTTAAGTCTGCTTTCATGTACAAAATCTGTTCTTCGTCCGAAGATTCATAGATTTCAATTTCTCTATTTACATCCATAATTGAATAAATCTTTTCAGTTATAGCCTTAGTGGATGTTGGATTAGAACTACCAATTTCTATAATATTTTCGTAATTTTGATTAGAAAAAATAATTTTTATAAATGCATCAACTACATCTTCAACATAAATATAATCTCGGACCGAATTAGGATTTCGCAAAATCGGATATTCACCTTTAATTATTTTTATTACTGATGACTGTATAAGTCTATATTCATGATCTTTGGGGCCATATGGTGTAAATAGTCTAACTTCAGTGCCATTAAAATTTTTTGTAGTTTTATTTGAGTTAAAAAGTTTAGATGCCTTAATCTTAGATAATGTGTAATTATCAAGCTCTGAATTATTTATTTTCATATTTTTTTTAGTTAATTTTGCAGCACCACTATTTGCAAATATTAATCTAGGTTTTTTCTCTAACTTATCAAGGGAATCAATTAGATTTTTTAATCCTTTTATATTTATATCTTCATGATCATTAATATTTAAAGGTGGAGGAAAGTATCTCGTTGATGCCATGAAAATAATAACATCAGGATGTGATTTATCTATTACCAGCTCTATATCTTGAATATTTCTTACATCGCATTTTAGAGATAATAACTTAGCGTTATTCTCCTGACCAGGGAAATATTTATTTGAAAAATAAGTGAATGTTATTTGGTTAATTTCATTTAAATCTTCTAATTTTTGAATTAAATGTGAACCTATAAAACTTGAAGCGCCAATTATAAGAATTCTCATATTAGACCCAATCAAATTCAATATTATTAATAGTTAATTCCTCTGATTCTATGTCTCTATGCTCTTCATTTGAAATGTTGGCAAGAAGGCCTATCTCATTTCCTATGCACTGAAATCCAAACCAATAATTTGGCGGAATAGTAATCATTTTGTAGTTATTTTTTGAAATTACTTCAGAAATAAATTTACCTTCTTCTTTTTGTATAACAACTTTTATCTCACCTTTCACAACTATTAAATTTGAGGTCATACTTTTGTGTCTTTTCCAGGCTTTAATTTCATTTGGATTTATTTCTGAAAAGTAAACTTCTTTTACATCTATATTTTTATTTTCGGATTTTAAGAAACCTTTTAATAAGTCCCCCCTTTTATTTGTAATTATTGAAAGCTTTCTAATATTAATTTCGCTCATCAGTTTACCCAATGATAATTTTTATTTTTGGCTATATTTACGTAATCTTCAATTTGATTTTCAGTTCTTAAGAGTATGGTTTCAATTTCATCATTAGAGTAGAATTCTTTATACCAGTCACATGAAAAATTAATCATTTCATCAAATGATAAATTTGGGGCCCACTCCAATATCTCGCTTGCTTTTTTGCAATCCAGTTGCAAAAGGCCTGCTTCATGAAAGTCTTCAGTATGCTTTACAGTAAATGAATCATTTTGATTGTCAAACCCCCACCTTTCAGATAAACCTTTTATAAGTTCCTCAACTGTTTTATTACTTGAGTCGTTTGGACCAAAATTAAAACTTTCACCATTCAAATTGTCGTCAGAATAAAGTTTATAAGCTAATGTTAAATATCCACTCAAAGGCTCTAAAACATGCTGCCACGGACGTGTTGATAATGGATTTCTAATATGTAATTTTTGACTCTTATTCCAAGAAGTCACAGCATCAGGCACAATTCTATCTTTCCCCCAATCTCCACCACCGATCACATTTCCTGCTCTTGCAGAAGCAATAACAGAATTGAATTTATGATTCTTAAAAAAGGAATGGTAAAAGGATTTAATAACTAGTTCTGCAGCACCTTTTGATCCGCTGTAAATATCCTTACCCCCCAAAATATCACTCTCATCATAACCTCTTTTAAGTTCAAGATTATCGTAACATTTATCACTGGTAATAATTACAGAAACTACCCTGTGCTGTTGATTTTTTATTGAATTTAAGATGTTTGCTGTTCCTAAAACATTTGTTCTTATTGTAAATAGTGGATCTTGATATGAAACAGATACAAGTGGTTGTGCCGCCAAATGAAATAAAAAGTCAGGCTCTATTTTAGTAATTATCTCATCTACTTCAGAAGGGTTGTTTGCAATATCTATTTTGGAAAATGATTTTAATTTGTTTTCAAGATTTAAAGATTCAAACATATTTAATTCAGAAGGAGGTTTATATGAAATTCCATGAACTGATGCCCCCAATTTATTCAGCCATAATGATAACCAGCTTCCTTTGAATCCTGAATTGCCAGTAATTATTACTTTCTTCCCTTTAAACAAATCATTAAACATTATTTTCCAACCAAGGTATTTTCTGGGACTTAATCATTCCATCTAAGTATTCTTTTTCTCTAATATTATCCATACATTGCAAAAAACCATTATGTTTAAAAGCATATAATTTTTTTTCTCTAGCTATTACATCTAATACTCCGTATTCTAAATCACAATCTTCTCTGTCATTAAGATAATTAAATATACTTTTATTGAATATAAAAAAGCCTCCATTTATAAAACCTGTTTGCATTTGGGGCTTTTCTTCAAATTCATCAACTCTTTCGCCATCTAAAGACACAAATCCAAATCTTGACGGTGGTCTTACTACAGTCATAGTTGCTTCTCCAATATGACTGTTATGAAATTCAACTAAATTATTAATGTTTATATCACTTACTCCGTCCCCATACGTGACATGAAAATTGTCAGAAAGAATATACTTTTCAGCTCTCTTTAGCCTTGCGCCTTTTTCAGAATTTATTCCAGTTTTAATAAATTCAATATTCCAATCTTCTTCTTTTATATTTTCTTCAAACCAATCTTGAATTACAGAACCTTTGTAACCTAAAGTAAGCAGAAACCTTTTGTGGCCTTGATTTGAGTACATTTTCATTATGTGCCAAAGAATGGGTTTATCACCAATATCAATCATTGGTTTCGGCTTATCATAAGTTTCATCACTCATTCTAGAACCTCTTCCTCCACAAAATATTATTACATCCATATAAAAATTAACCTCCAAAGATTTTTTTATATTATCTTGTTTTCAATAATCTTCCTATTAGGGCTCGTATTAATTAGTGTAGTCCCTTTGCTCAATATACAATTTTTCAATCGATAATTTTTAATTTCTGATTCGTCCAGTATCACACAGTTTTCAATTACAGAATTTGATATGTTTACATTACTTCCAATAGAAGTGTAATTAATAATTTGTGACTCCAATATTTCTGAATTATTTGATGTATAACTAAATGAATCAATTGTAGTTCCATAAGAACTAATTTTTTCTAAATCTTGAGGATTGTTATTACTAATTAATTTGTATTCATTTGCTTTAAGGTAATCTACAATATTACCAGTATCCACCCACCAGCCATCGATAATTTGTGTGTCGACAATATCATCAACTTCTAAAGAGAGCTTAATAGCATCAGTAATTTCATACTCCCCTCTTTTTGAAAGTGAAATTTTTTCAATGCAATCAAAAATTTTGTTATTAAAACCGTAAATTCCAGTAACAGCCAATGAGCTCTGTGGATTTTCAGGTTTTTCAACTATCTTATTCAAATTCCCATTTTTGTTGATTTCAGCTACACCAAATTTTCTTGGATCAGGAACAGATTTTATTGATATTATGTTGTTTTCATTTAATTTAAACTTAGAAACTACTTTACTTATACCATTCTCAAACAGATTGTCACCTAAATAAAGTAAAAAATTATCATCTTTAATGAAATTTTTAGAAATTTTTACTGCATGGGCAACACCAAGCTGCTCCTGTTGTAAAATAATTGTAATTTTAAATTCCGGATAATTACTTTTAGTAAATATTGAAATTTCACCTATATTTTCCTCTGAAACTACGATACCAATTTCTGTTATTTCATTTTCTATAATCTCATCAATTACATAACAAAGAGTTTCCCTCCCAGCAATAGGCATTAAAGGTTTAGGTGTCTTTTTTGTTGCAGGATATAGCCTAGAACCTTTGCCTGCAGCCAAAATTAATGCTTTCATAATTAAAAAATATTTATAACTTAAATCTAATAATATTAGGTTAATACAATTTTATAAAAGGGACGATTTAATTCAATTTATTTTCTCTGATTGCTAATTTGAAAATAATCAGTGAAAAATGTATCTTTTTATTAATATCTTAAAATATAATGGTATTAAAAAATTAATTAAGGCATGACTATGAGTAAATATAAACTATTTGACTTCGACACAACAAAATTTCCTTTTAAAGAAACAGTAGAAAAAATGATGGATGTTGATCAACTAGATATGATACATGAAGTTTTTAAGTTTCCAGAAAAATTAGAAATTATTAAAGATCAAAATACTATATTGCATGACAAATTCTATGAAGAAATGAAGAAAGAAGAATTTACTCAGCTTTATCGAGGATTTGTTAAAGAATTTATAAGTAAATTAGACATGTTTGAAGGTGAAGAAATTCTTTATCAAGCTTTTCCGTCTTTTAGGATTCATCAACCAAATAATATAGCTGTTGGTCAATTTCATAGAGATTCTGATTTTGGGCACAATACTCATGAAATTAATTTTTGGTTACCTTTTACGAATGCATGGGACACAAACGCGGTTTGGATTGGAGATCTAGAAACCGATGATCATGAATGTATGGAAGTTAATTACGGCCAAGTATCTCGTTTCGATGGCGCGAATTCACTTCATGGAAACAAAGATAATTTAACAGGTAAGTCTAGATTAAGTATTGATTTTAGAATCTTTCCTGTGAAATTTTATAATCAGCAAGAGCAAGAACAGACTGAAACTCTTACTCAAAAAAAGAAATTTGTTATTGGTGAATATTGGTCAGAATTGTAATTTTAAGCTAATTCTAAGCAATAAATTAATAACTTTTATTCATTGAAAAAATATATTTCAAAATATAATATAAATCTATGGATAAATTCAAAGAATCAAGAAGAATACCATCTGCCGGACCATCAATTACTGAAGCTGAAATAGAGTTGGTTTCTAAGGCAATAAAAGACGGATGGGGACCTAAAATGTCTTACTATATTGATGAATTCACAGATGAATTTTCAAAATATGTAGGCATGAAATATTGTCTTCCAACTTCTCACTGTACTGATGCAATTCATTTGGCAATGCGAACTTTAAATTTAAAGCCAACGGATGAAGTTATAGTGCCAGATATGACATGGGTTGCTTCTGCAGCACCAATAATCTATGTTGGCGCAAAACCGGTATTAGTTGATGTTGATCCAAAATCCTGGTGCATTACAGCTGATCAAATTGAGAAATCAATTACACCAAATACAAAAGCAGTTGTGGTGGTTGATCTTTTAGGAAATATGCCTGAATGGGATGAAATTATCAAAGTATGTAAAAAAAATAATATCGTTATTATTGAAGATGCGTCTGAAGGAATAGGAGCAACATACAAAGGAAAGTTAGCTGGTACATTTGGAGATATTTCTCTATTTAGTTTTAATGCAACTAAGCTTATTCAGTCCGGGCAAGGCGGAATGCTTTGTACAAATAATGAGGGTACTTACAAATCAGCTAAGCTTATGTCACACCATGGGATGGATAAGCCTTTAGATGGAGTGGGTAAATATTATTGGTCAGATGTTCTTGGTTATAATTATGGGTGGACAAATATTCAAGCAGCATTAGCATTAGCTCAACTAAGAAGAATAGATGAATTATTGGGTTATAAAAAATGGCTTTTTAATAAATACGATGATGGCTTGAAATCAATACCTAATTTAGCATTAAGTCCTTCGGAAGAGAATGTAAGTCATACTTATTGGATTACGACTGCATTAATTAATGACTATGGAATCACCAAAGAAGAGTTCAAAGTAATATTAGATAAAAATAATATAGACATTAGGCCTATTTTCTATCCGCTTAGCGCCATGCCTCCATTTGAAAATTATGTCCAGAAAAATATGGATGAAGTAAATCCAGTTACTTATGAATTATCAAAATACGGCGTATGTTTACCCAATGGAAATAATCTAGATGACGACGATGTTGAGTATGTTTGTCATTATTTCAAAAAAGCTTTAAATAATTAATTAAAAGTTAGCTTTTCGAAAAATAAGTTTTTACATCAATCCAAAGAGCCGCTCTTCTTTTCAATACAAAGATTGTTATTAAATAAATAGCTATTATGATGTTTACAGGATTATAGAATTTTTTTATGCCAAGCTCATAAAATATCTTCCAGCACATAAATAAGACAGGAAGATAAAGACTTAAACCCAGCTTTCTATTTCCAATTTCTCTTGGACTACGAAATCTTGAAGTTAGCTTTTTATATTTTGCTTCCCAAGTTTTAAAATTTTCTTCTTCATCTCGAAAATATCTTCTGTCACGCAAAACTTCATCAACTCTAATAATTTTTCCTAATCTTGAAATTTGGTAAACAAGAAAAACATCAGCCCAAAGTACTGAACTTGAAAAAAGTGTTGTCTTTCTTAATGCATCTCTATCAAACATTCCCATTACGACATCTCCGTTACCTCTTATTACCCAAGGTAATTTCAGCAATCTTAATAATGAATTTTTATTCAGCAATTGAAATCCAGTATTTTTTTTATGACTTAAAACTTGGCTATTTTTATCAATATTAGATACGTTTGAAAAAACCAGAGAAATATTTTTTGAACTTGTAATTTTCTTCAGCAATTCTTCAACGAAGTTCCTATTGTATCTATCATGTGCACCTATCCACACAAAATATATTCCTGTAGATTTTCTGAAAGTCAGATTAAAATTATCAGAGAGTCCTATATTTTCATCATTTTTAAATATTTTTATTCTTTTATCACTTCGAGAATATTTCTCTAATATTTCATAACTATTATCATCAGATCCATTATCAATTGCTATAATTTCAATATTTTCATAAGTCTGATTTATTAATGAAAGTATCGTTTCATCAAGAAATTCTGATTCATTATAAACGGGAAGGCCTAAGCTAATTTTAGGTTTAATATCTGACATTTTGAATATTTATTTTTCATTATATATAAAACATTAAGATTAAAATAATATCAAAATGTATAATTAATTTATTATGCGAATATACAAATTACTATTAATTGCAGGATTATTCTTTACTTTTATGCCTTCATCAGAAATATTTGCTGATGAGCTCCTAGGTAAAGAAGGAGTAATTGTTATGTCAAAGAAAGTCCCTGGAACAACAGGTGACCAATTTGATCTATTCTGGACTGATCTTGGTCAGGGCAACGGAGAAGTTTGGCAAATTACTGATACCCCTGGATGCAACGAGATACAACCATCAATTTCACCCAACGGAAACTTTGTTGCATTCTCCTCTGATTGCAATGGTGTTGGAACTTATTGGGATGGATTTTATAGGATTTATATACACAATATAACTAAACCACAATCAATGAGTAAGAATCCTCAATTCTTAACGTCTTCAGATACAATGAAGTCAGGTGCTGGCTTAAAGTCAAAATTCAATTCATTTAATCCAAGTTGGGGTTCATGGCAAGGAAATCCCAATAAAGATTCTAATAAGCAGGCTAATGGGCCAATATTATTCCAATCAGATCTTAACGGTGATATGGGAATATATATGAAATTCGCAGGTCCTGGATGGAACTTACCAGCAATTAAAATTATGGATAAACCTGGGGTAGATGAAATAGAGCCATCAATTCATCCAACAGGGCCAAGGTCTGCAGGCAAAAACTTTGATGGAGCATATGTTTATTCTTGGATTGAAAAAGGCGGGACTAGAAATCAAGGAATATCTATAGGAACTTTCGAGGATCCATATAGAAATTGTCCCCCGCCAGTATGGGATGATAATAGTAGTAGTTATGCAGGTGGTTATGCAGAAGGATTTGATCGTGAAGCAGAAATACAGAATTTTAATTTTGAGCCTGGATGCGAAGATTTAGGCGGGGGTAGCTGGACTATGGGGATTGAAGGGCATTCGGTTGATTGGTATACAGGTCCAACGAACCCTCAAGAAAAGCATTTCCCTGGCAGCAAAGGAGAGCCTGTATTTACATTTATAAGAAAAGGAACTCTCCCTAATACAACAAAAATGATGTGGGCTACTACTCCTAACCGTGAGGTTTTTGGGCAAAAGGAAATGATTGTAGGAGAATTTAGAGGATATACAAGGTTTGGCGGGGAATTTGCTGAATTAAGGCAGCCCAGATTTAGCCCTTACGGTGAATCTGCATTTGGAATTGCTCATTTTATGAGAGATACAAATCCTCTTAAAAATGACCAAGGGTCTCTTAAGGTGCTAGAGCCTCCAGATAATATTAAGAGAATTGATATTAAAACTATTAGTCGTGATTTTGACTGGGGCAGATCTTTTATTGGTTATAGTGGAGATAATCCAGATAATAATTTTTCTTCAGAACAGAACGATCAGTCTAATGAACTTCAAAAAGAAGCTGAAAAGCTTGAATCTGAGTTAAGACTATTAGTAGAAAAAGCGAATGAAAAGAAAGCCGAAGAAAAGAGGCTTCAGGAGGAAGAGATGAGGCTTCAGGAAAAAATGCTTGAAGAATTGTCTAGAGAAGAGCAATTAGAACTTGATAGAGAAATACAAAGATTAGAAGAAGAGAGAAGAAGGTTAGAGCAAGAGGCAGAATTAGATCTAGAAAGACAGAAAATGGATTTAGAAATGCGTCGCCAAGAATTAGAAATGGAACAACAAAGAGAACAGATGCAAATTATGATGGAAGAATTAGAATCTAGAGGAAATGCTTATGAAGAAGAGCAATGCTACGTAGAATCTGAAGAAGGAGCAAGAGGGCTTTTTGGTAATCTAGAAATAGGTGCTCAAATAGACTGCACCATAGGAGATGATTTTGAGGAAAGACTTAAAGATCCAACTACATTAGCTATGCTTGGTCTTATGGTAACTGTAGGGGCTACAGTGCTTCAAATGATTAGAGGAAACTGACTGAAATCTGATATTAATCAAATTAACTTCCTTATCTTTAATCAGTTAAACATGAATTAAGGGTCAGTTTTGTATAACATAGTTAAATGGGGATAATAATTAAATATATTTTTATAATCTCTCTATTTCTGTTTTTTGCTCCGCAACTTTCTATTCAAGCCCATCAATTTGAAATTAAAGATGATAGAGTTCAATTCTTTGATAAGCCTGAGACTGAAGGAAGAATAGTGTATTCGGTTATACCAAAAGGCAAAGATCATCCTGATCTTTGGATAATGAATGCAGACGGAAGTAATAATCGCCCTCTTACTGATACAGGTTATGCAGAAATTCACCCTGCAATATCACCAGATGGAGAATATGTTGCTTTTTCTCATGACAGAGAAGGAGAGTGGAGAATAGCGATAATGAGTATAGATAATCCCGGTCTCAATGATCCATGGCCAATTACATTTTACAATAACCAAAGATTTCCGTACTGGGGTGAGAATGGATTGATTGCCTTTCATTCAGACCAAGAAGGAGTATGGAGCATATGGTCTAAAGATCCTTTTATGAAAGGTGATCTTTACGGGAAAGACCTTAGAGAAGTGTCTAAAACAATACAGAACGACGGCAAGGCAGTGGAGAATAATTTGGGAAAACCATCCTACAGTAATGAAGGAAAGTATTTAGCTTATAGTAAAGATAAAGGACCTAATCCCGGCAAAGAACGTAGACTATGGGTTTTGAACAGACAAGATAACACATCATGGCAAATTACTCGTGAGTTGAGTGACGCTGCTAAATTTTACAAAGGGGAAAATTGGTACCCAGAAGCAAATAGACTTCCTGTTGTTGTGTATGTGCATTTCGATCAAGGAAGACCAAATATAAGATGGGTAACCGTTGATGGAACCAAAGGCGGAAAGCTTACCGATAGAACGAAATGTGGGCCAGCATGTGCAATGAAGGATCCTAAATTTGGTCCTGCAAGATCACAAGAAGTGCTGGCTTATCTTGAAAATACTGGTCCTGAATATTGGCAAATTGGAATGATGGATATTCACAGAGGAATAGGAATGCCTACTTATTTTATTACTGGAGGCAAAGATCATCCTCAATCCATTGGATCTGTACTTTCTTTCGATTGGGGGCCTTTTCCTGAAAAGAATACTAGGACAGGATATCAAGGTAACAAGAATCCGGGAGGCAAAAAAAAAAATATGAATGATTTGGGTGAGGAGAGGCGTATTAAGCAGGTGGAGCTTGAAGATGAAATGAGAAGGTTGGAGGAGGAGAGGCGTATAAAACAGAATGAACTTGAAGATGAAATGAGAAGGTTGGAGGAAGATCAAAGGCTTAAAAGAAAAGAAATGGATATGGAGCTTAGGCGTAAAGAAGA
>Ga0111541_10000215_pt1 | contig 18452 bp, 29 predicted proteins | sample Knorr_S7_td_DCM__FD_83039 | JGI IMG/M metagenome (GOLD analysis project Ga0111541, IMG submission 83039) | Marine microbial communities from Southern Atlantic Ocean transect - Knorr_S7_td_DCM_ad_131m_LV_B (version 2) (version 2) | ecosystem: Environmental > Aquatic > Marine > Oceanic | place...
AGGTGGAGAGGTTCAGCACACAGGTGTTGTACCCTTCCTTAAAAAATTTGAGTCAACTGTCAGATGTTGCACACAAAACGGTATTAGAGGCGGGTCCGCAACTGTCCACTTTCCTATCTGGCATCAAGAAATCGAAGATATTCTCGTCCTTAAAAACAACAAAGGTACAGAAGACAACCGAGTCAGAAAACTCGACTACTCCATCCAGTTAAGTAAACTATTTTATGAAAGGTTTATCTCCAGTGAGGACATCAGTCTTTTCAGTCCTCACGATGTTCCTGGTCTTTATGATGCTTTCGGAACTGAAGGATTCGATGACTTATACAGACAGTACGAGTCAGACGAGACCATCCCTAGAAAGACTATTGCTGCCCAAGAATTAATTCTTGATCTATTAAAGGAGAGAGCAGAGACAGGTCGTATTTACATTATGAATATCGACCACTGTAATGATCATTCATCATTCAAAGACAAGGTTACTATGAGTAACTTATGTCAAGAGATTACTTTACCTACTACACCTATCCAACATATCGATGGTGGTGGTGAGATAGCACTGTGTATACTATCTGCTATCAATGTAGGTAAACTACGTAACCTTGAGGAGATGGAAGAACTATGTGACCTTGCTGTACGTGGACTGGAAGAGTTGATTGACTATCAACAGTATCCAGTTGAAGCAGCAGAAAGATCTACATTAGCACGTAGATCATTAGGTGTAGGGTTCATTGGATTAGCACACTATCTTGCAAAGCAAGGTGTTAAGTATGAGGATCCACAAGCATGGAAACTGGTACATGATTTGACTGAATCATTCCAGTACTATCTACTTAAAGCATCTAACCAGATTGCTAAGGATAAAGGACCATGTGATTACTTCAAACGTACTAAGTATGCTGACGGTGTTCTACCTATAGATACTTACAAAAAGGATGTAGATGAATTGGTTCCAAACGAACTTAACTGTGACTGGGAAGGACTGCGAGGAAGTATCCTTATGCATGGACTCAGACATAGCACTCTATCTGCACAGATGCCATCCGAATCATCTTCGGTTGTTTCCAATGCTACAAATGGTATTGAACCACCCAGAGATTATCTCTCAGTCAAGAAGTCTAAGAAAGGACCACTTAAGCAAGTTGTACCACAGATTGCATCCCTTAAGAACAATTATACGTTGCTCTGGGATATGCCTAGCAATACTGGGTATATTAATATTGTTGCTGTTATGCAGAAGTTCTTTGATCAAGCAATTTCTGGAAACTGGTCCTATAATCCAGAGCATTACGAAAACTCTGAAGTACCTACTTCGGTGATGGCACAAGATCTTCTTACCACATACAAGTATGGTTGGAAGACATCTTACTACCAGAATACATATGATAGTAAGAAAGATGTAGATGAACCTGCACATCCAATAGGATGGAAGGATAATTTGCCAGAAGAAAAGCAAAGTATGGTTAATCTACTTGATGATATATTTTCCACTGAGGAGGAGGCGTGTGAAAGCTGTGCGATCTGAGATTAAAGGAATGACAGTCTTCAATACATCGAAGACTGACACCACCAAAGGACAAATGTTCTTTGGTCCTCCATTAGGAGTTCAACGTTATGATAAGTTTAAGTATCCTATTTTTGACAAGTTAACACAGACACAGTTAGGCTTCTTCTGGAGACCAGAAGAAGTTTCTTTACAGAAGGATAGGGCAGACTATCAACAGTTAAATGCAGCACAGAAACACATATTTACCTCCAACCTTAAGTACCAGATCCTCTTGGACTCGGTGCAAGGTCGTGCTCCTGGTATGGCTTTCGCTCCATACTGTTCACTACCTGAGCTTGAAGGTTGCATGAATATATGGCAGACTATGGAGATGATTCATAGTAGATCATATACTCATGTAATTAAGAATGTATATCCAGATCCATCAGAGGTCTTTGATACTATACTAGATGATGATAAGATACTTGACCGTGCTGCGTCAGTTACTAAAGCATATGATGAGTTTATTAACATAGCAAATGAATATGGTCAGAGTAACAGTTGGAAGTCTGACATGTATAGTCATCCAAACTCTGAATGGACACGCAAAGATTTAAAAAGACATCTCTATAGGGCAGTTGCTAATGTGTATATACTGGAAGGTATTCGGTTTTATGTATCTTTCGCTTGTAGTTTTGCTTTTGGGGAACTCAAACTCTTGGAGGGAAGTGCAAAGATCATCTCTCTCATTGCCAGAGATGAGTCACAACACATGGCAGTCACGCAGAACATTCTTAATAAATGGAAAGAGGGAGATGATCCTGAAATGATTGACATCATTAAGGAAGAAGAGGAAAATGTATACCAGATGTTTAAGGACTGTGTAGAAGAGGAGAAAGACTGGGCTCAGTATTTGTTTAAGGATGGATCTATTATTGGTTTGAATGATAAACTATTACAGAACTATGTTGAGTGGACTGCTAATCGTAGATTAAAATCAATAGGATTGAAACCTATCTTTGATGTACCACTAGCAAACAATCCACTACCATGGACTGCACACTGGTTATCATCTAAAGGTATGCAAGTTGCACCACAGGAGACAGAGGTCGAGAGCTACATGGTGGGTAGTATCAAACAAGACGTTAAGAAAGATACATTTGCTGGCTTTAAATTATGAACGTAGGTGAATGGTGTGGTTATGATTTTGAAAACCCACCAGCATTTTCAAAGTTTGCACCTGAATGGAAGTATACTATAGGGGAAAAGCAAACTGGTATTGATGTTGATGAGTTATCTAAACTTCTATTAAAGAAGGAACCAGAACTGATAGAAAAATATCCTGCTGCTAGTGATGGCAGTACAAAGTTGGGACCTAAGAGTGTTACTTCTAGGTTCCAATTTTATAATGTTATGGAGTGGGATGAACCTATCATTAAGGTTGTTCGTAAAGAGATTAAGACTTTCCATAAACAATATGTAAGAAGTCTTTTTGGTGAGGACTATAGAGTACCACGTGTACGTGTAAGGTGTTGGTATAATGTTATGAGGAAGGGGCAGAAGATAGCAAAGCATTATCATTCTGCACATGGATACACATATATTGGTGGACATCTCACAGTAAAATGTGACAAGAGTGATACTGTATATGTCAATCCATTTCAACATGACGAAGGACTCTTTCCTTTAGAGAATAAATCTGGTACAATAACATTATTCCCTAATTACATACCACATTATACAACAGTTCATAAAGGTAAGGAACCAAGAATCACTATGGCATTTGATCTTACCTTGTTAAATAATGAGATAAAGTTAGATACAGATACAAAAGAATTGCCATACCTATGACTAATGAAGAAAAAGATTGCACGGATCAATACTTTGAATGTGCTAGTGAGTGTGATATCAACGATAAAGAATGTGAAGACGCATGTGTTGAAGAGCTTAAAGAATGTGATGTTCCAGACTGGAGAGAAGAATACAAAGCATATACCTCCAGCAGGTATGAGTTAGATCTTCTAGAGAATGGACCTAAGAGTCTGTCTCAGTCATGGATGATGGGTGCATTACATAACAAATGGAAAAAGATTAAAGGGATCAAGGATCCTGAACCACCTGATGTATCATCATCTCTACAGGAGTGGGAAGAAAGCATTAAAAAATATGACAAATAATTTTGTAACTGATGATGGTCGTGGTGATAGAAACATGATGGTCTTTGATTGTCCACCACCACAAACACCCTATGCACCAAAAGAAAACCGTTGGTGTGTCTTTGAAAGCATAGGTTGGGACTTAGATATGGATGTACTGAGAGATTTCTTTCTATCCAAAGAGCAGTCTATACTTGATGGGTGTGAACCTGAACCTGAAGTTGCTCCTCAAGCACCAACTTTAACACAGAGGTTAAGGAAGTATAATATATTCCAATGGGAGAATGAGTGTCCTGAACTAACTAAGTTACGTAAGGTCATTAAGAAGTTTCATAAAGAATATAACAGAAAGGTAAGTGGCAACTCTAACTATAGACAGGAAGGTAAGATACTTATTCGTGCTTGGTTTAATGTATTGAGAAAAGGTGAGAAGATTGGAAACCATATCCATTCGACACATCCACACACATACCTTGCAGGTAATATGGTTGTAACATGTGACGAATCACAAACTATATACTGCCATCCATTATATCAACTGGAAGATGGTTATAAATTCTATAGTAATAACAAACCAGGCACTATAACTTTATTTCCAGGAACAGTACCGCACTTTACTTCAGTGCATAATACTGACACCCCTAGAATCACCCTTGCTTGGGACTTAACTACACTAGTTGATCCAGGATCTGTACTAATACCGTTATGAAACAACAAATGATAAAATTTATAATTAATCAAGATGGTACTGTAACCGAAGAGGTTGTAGGAGAACAGGGAGGTGAGTGCTTAGAGCTCACTAGATCTATTGAAGATGCACTAGGTTCAGTAGTAACCAGAGAATATAAACCAGAGTACTATAACAATGTCACACTTCAGCACAATCAAAACCAAGATCAAACACAAGCCACAACTGATTGAAGCACTAGAACTTCTACAGTATAACGTAGAGGTTGATGTTATGTTAGAGAATCCTCTAGATCATGAGCACAAGCAATGGAATGTTGACGTTGCTGTTGGTGATGACATTGGATTCAGACTAAACAAGGAAGGTGTTTACGAACTTGTTACAGATCTTCAAACTTGGAAGCAACCTATTCCACCTGAGAGATTCCTTGATAAGGTTACTCAGCAGTATGCTAGAATGACTGTTCACAACACAGTCACAGAGGATGGATGGCAGGTTGCAGAAGAGTGGGAGATGGATGATAACTCTATCGAACTCACCGTTACACGTTGGGTGTAACAATCTAAAAATATTATAAAATCCTACTGGACATACCTAAATAGGTTTATGAGCGTAATAATCTACCAAGAACATTGCGAGTATCTTGAGAGGCAAGTCGATGAACTTCAAGAAGAAGTTCTGTTTCTCAAGACTCAGCTTGAATACAAAACAATGGGTCTCCCAGAAGGAGAACTAAATACTGAGGACTAGATAATGGGTGTGTGGAAAAAGATAACCAAACTTCAGAGGGAAGTTATGAGAACCCCTGGACCTATCAGGGTTCAACTTTTACTTCTGCTGACATTGACGGCTTCTTCGGTTACGTCTACCGCATTACAAATTTGCAATCGGGCAAACAATACATCGGAAGAAAATACTTTTACCAACGTCGTAAACCTAGAGGTGGTAAGAGAAGGGTTACGTCTGAGAGTGACTGGAAGAAGTACTATGGAAGCTCTGACGAACTTAAAGCAGATAGAAAGTTACTTGGGAACGAGTTATTCAAGAGAGAAATCCTCTCACTCCACACCACAGGTGGACGCACCAACTACGCAGAGACAAAGGAACTCTTCCTGAACAATGTGTTACAGGAAACTCTGGATGATGGTACACCAAAGTATTATAACAGTAACATCTTAGGACGTTACTACAAGAAGGATTATTTTAAAGAAGAATGACAGGCGTTAAATGTCTTGCTTGCGGTAAAGAATTGTTTGCCAGTAAAGTACAGTTTGTATGCTGTGGATGTGCTAACATGACATCCCTTCATGGGGATACTGTGTCTGCAAATAATATGTCTCAAGTACAACTGTTACAAATTAATAAGAATGTTAAGAAAGCATCACTTTTCTCTAGTGATGAGTTAAAATACCAAGAGGCTCGCCGTAACAGGAAAGTCCGTAAAATGACCTTTGAAGAGAGATGATTAACCTAGAAGAGAAGTTTGGATCGTACATTAACAGTAACAAGTCCTTTAGAATTGATGGAGTTAACGAACCTGTCACAGGATATGGATACCATTGTGATGGTTCGGACATCATAGGGTACTGGGTTAACACAAGAAACTATAAACTGTACTATAATATGAACGAACAGTTCTTAAAAATGGAACCTTTGAATGAACACAGTAAAATAAAATGAAAATCTTTTTAGACACCGCAGAGGTGGGTCAAATCGTTGATGGGTATAAGACTGGTCTGGTTGATGGTGTTACCACTAACCCAACTCTTATACTCAGGTCAGGTAGGCAGCAGAGTGATGTGATCGAAGAGATCTATCAAGCATGTCCTAACCTTGAGTCTATATCTGCTGAGGTAGTAGCAAATACTGCTGATGAGATGATTGAACAAGCACAACCTTACATTGCTCTTAGTGACAACGTTACTATTAAAGTTCCTTGCACAGAGGAAGGACTCTTAGCATGTAAAGAGTTGAGTGATGAAGGTGTACTTACTAACGTTACTCTAGTGTTCTCAGTATCACAGGCAATTCTTGCTGCAAAAGCAGGTGCTACATATGTTTCACCATTCGTAGGACGTGTGGATGATAACTCATTTGGTGGTCTTTGTTTGGTAAAAGACATCGCTAATACATATAGTAGGCATGACGTTGAAACACAAATTCTCGCTGCTTCCATTAGGAACGTTAGGGATGTAGGCAGGGCTTTTGAATACGGTGCAAACGTATGTACCTTACCTGTTAAAGTTTTCAAAGGAATGTATAAGCATATTCTAACCGACAAGGGATTAGAATTATTTGATAATGATTATCAACAAGCATTAAAAGAATCCACATGAAAAACTTCACCGTATATTCTAAGGACGGATGTCCTTACTGCCAAAAGATTATAGAGGTATTAGGACTGTCAGAATTAAATTACGTTGAGTATAAGTTGGATATAGATTTTACAAGGGAAGCATTTTATGGCCAGTTTGGTGATGATGCTACCTTCCCTCAAGTTGTAATGGATCATAAAAATCTTGGTGGATGCCAAGAGTCTATAAGGTACATGCAACAAGAGAATATATGCTGTGTGGTATAAAGCAATGATAGAATTAGATGAATCTGAATTTCAGAAAGATGTTGACAAATGGCAACAGAAAGCTGAAGAAGGTGAAGTGGTCTTGATAAAAAAACCAAATGGTGCTACAATACTGATGGTTCCACAGGATCCAGCAGACCTGACTGGTCTGTGTGACATATAAACTACAGGAGATACACTATGGCAGACGTTAGAACACACTTGCTTAGAGCAAAGGAAGAAGTTAGACTGGGTTTGATTGGTGCGTTAGAAGAACAGTATGCAGAGTTGGTTCCACAACTAGCAGCGATGTATGCTGATCTAACTGAGAAGTTGAAGGTAGTACGTGCAGATTTTGGTGGTGATGATGTAGTAGAGTTTGGTGGTCATCTATATGATGTACCTACTCAGTACAATTTTAATCTTGAGAGTAACGTTGACCTGAATACAGGTCTATTCAAAGAAGATACAATTTCTATCACAAATGATACAGTATCATTCATTGATCCAGGATCTCTAGATGGTGTTGACATTAAAATTGATACATCGAATCATCCAGATAATGTAGTTACGTTTGGTAAGGAATGAATACAATCCCTAATAAAGGGTATGCTTCGGCATACCCTCTACCTGAAAATTGTATGTTTATGACACCATATTTTCAGTATCATATTGAGGAATGGTCAGATCGGAAGGAAGAAATTCTTTCCGATCTTTATTCGTATCATGATGGAGTTATTAATAAAGAACCTGAAGACTTGGGTGACACTTGTCACACCAGTTATTATGAGAAGTCTGAGTACGAAGAGTTCAGACCATTTATGGAGATACTAGGTCCATATCTACAGAGATTTAGTTCAGAGATATTACACAAGAAGTTTTATAGGAAACCTATCGATGACATCAATCGTATATGGTTTCAGGTACAAGAGCAGTATGAATTCCATGCTCTACATAATCATGGACCTGAAGGGTGGTCTGCTGTATTCTATGCAGACTTCGATCCAAAGGTACATGAAACTACAAGGTTTTATTCCACATACTTTACTTGTGACGGTGAGTTACTTACCTTTCAACCAGGTTGTAAGGAAGGTGACATTATAATTTTCCCTTCACAAATAAATCATGAGTCAGTTATCAATAGGAGCAGTAAGTCTCGGACAATTATCTCATTGAATATGAAGTGACCTAAATACTTTTAGCTTAGAAAAGTGTCTTCAGGACTAGAAGTATGTCAAAACTCTTAGCGAATCAAATCGCCAATTACAATGATAACGGGCCTGTAGAAGTCAAAGAAGGACTGAACCTTCCTACAGGTAAACCACTCCAATTAAATGGTATTGTTGGTAGTGCAGGTCAATACCTGACTACTGATGGTACGTCATTGCAATGGACTACACTACCAACAATTCCAGCAGCACAGATTCAAGTGGATTGGAACGAGGTAGTTGCTAGTGAAATAGATTATATTAAAAACAAACCATCGTTATCTACTGTTGCAGTAAGTGGTAGTTATAACGATTTAATCAACAAACCTACCATTCCACCTACACAGGTCCAGTCTGACTGGAACGTAGGTACACCGAGTGCTGTTGAATATATTAAAAACAAACCAACTTTCCATCCTGTTGCTACTAGTGGTGCTTATTCAGATTTAAGTGGTAGACCAGCAGTACCTACTACTCTTGGTGATCTCGGAGTAGGTGCTAATGATATTAACTTTGGTTCATATAAAATTACATACTCTAATGTGTATGCTACATTGACTGACCTACAGGCAGTTAGTGCTAGTACATATCATGGTATGTTTGCTCATGTTCACTCTACTGGTAGTGGATACTTTGCACATAATAATGCTTGGGTTGAACTGATAGATGTAAACAAATCCATTTCTGCTCTGTCTGATGTATACACTACTGGTGTTACAGATGGTCAGGTATTGAAGTGGGATGCTGGAAATGCAAGATGGTCTCCTGCTGATGATGATAACTCTGGAGGAGGAGGTGGAGGCGGTGGTGCTTCTGTTACCGTAGCAGACAGTGCTCCTAGTACACCTAGTAATGGTGACCTATGGTGGAAATCTGATGAAGGTAGGTTGAAGGTTAGGTTTGAGGATGGTACTAGTAACCAGTGGGTTGATGCTAACCCACCTCTAGCACAACTAGATCTAACTGCATTTGGTGGTCACATTCTACCTGCTGGTAATGATACACAGGATATAGGAAGTGCTTCCAAGAAGATCAGGGATCTATATCTAGGTTCAAACTCTTTGCATCTTGGTTCTATTGATATCAGTGAGAGCAGTGGTTCTGTTGTTCTACCAGCAATTGAAATGACTGGTCATATGATACCTGATACTAATGCAGCATATGATTTAGGTAACGCAGAGTATAAGATTAGACATCTATTCTTATCTGATAATACTCTTTATTATGAAGGAGACTTCCTTAAGGTTGCACAGCACAACTCAGGTGGGTCTGCTCAAACAGCAAGTTATCTCATACCTCTTTCTAAGTTGAAGGATGCACTGAATGCTTCTGCTGATTTTGAAGCATTTAAAACAGCTATACTAGCAATCACCGACGCATAGGAATAAACAATGGCAATTAATTTTCCAGATAGTCCCAGTAATAACGACTTACATACAGTAAGTGGTGTTACATGGAAGTGGGACGGAACCACTTGGTTAGCACAAGGTGGAACTCAAACTTATACTTTACCTACAGCGTCTTCAACACAGTTGGGTGGTGTAAAGGTAGGAACTAATTTAGCAATCTCTTCAGGACAGTTAAATTTAGATACTTCATTGACTAATATGACATCAGTCTTAGTCGTTGCTGGTGGTAGTGATTGGGTTAGTATTGATGGTAATGGACTTTCTTTGAGTGCTGCTTCTGGTCTTGGGTATACTCCTCTTAGATTCATAGGTAATACTGTTGGTGATTACGTGCAGTTTAAAAACACTGCAATGACAGGTCAGCATACTTATTTGTTACCATCAGCTCTTCCTACTTCTAACGGACAGGTTCTAGCAGGTAGTACAACTGGAACTCTATCATGGGTTAACAACGCTGGTGGTGGAGGTGGTGGTGGAAGCCTTTCTGACGGTGACTATGGAGATATTGTTGTATCAAGTAGTGGTGCTGCCATTAACTTGGATACTGTAGCAGTCACTGCTGGATCATATACTAATGCAAACATCACAGTAGATACTAAGGGAAGAGTTACTGCTGCTTCTTCTGGATCTGGATTAGGATCTAGAGATACAGACCAGGCTGCGTCAGGGTCTATAGCAAACGATGCTGCTGCTAACGTTGCTTTTACATCTGTTGCTAAAACATATTCTCTATTGAAAATTGAAACCTCTGCTGCTGCATGGGTAACACTTTATATTGATGCTGCTACAAGAACTACTGATGCTAGTAGAAATATTTTTACTGACCCACTTCCAGGATCAGGTGTGATTGCTGAGATTATAACTGATGGAGATGTCATACAAAACATTACTCCTGGAGTTGTTGGTTGGAATAATGACAGTACTCCAAAGGCAACTGTCTATGGAAAGGTTGTCAACAGGTCTGGTAACACAGCAAACATCACTGTGACACTCACCTTTGTAAAACTAGAGGCGTAAAATGGCAGACAGACAATACGTAGTCACCCTTAAAAAGAAGGAGGATCTAGAAGGATTTTATGCTGACATGAAATCTGATGGATTCAGTTTGGCATTGAAGCGTCCTATTAGTAGGAACACTCATTATTTTATGACTGAGGAGCAAGCAGTAGAGGTTGCAAAGGATGATAGGGTGCTTGCTTGTGAACTAACAATGGAAGAGCAAGGTATCAAACCTGTACCTTTTGGCATAATTAATAATGCTCCACATGGATATGCTGGTGACTTTCGAAAGTCTGGATCATTTACTGATCACAACGACAGAGACTGGGGTAAGTTATCTGTCTCTGGTACTGAAGCTCAAAGAAGAAAGAATACATGGGGTGAAGGAGCACCTACCGCAGTAGTTAATGATAATGTAGAGTGGTTCAACAATGGTAAACATGTTGACGTAGTTATTTGTGATCAACCAGTGTCTAGGGACATGGAAGAGTGGAGGAGTCCTAGTACAAACCTTAGTAGGTTTGTGGAATATGAATGGTATAACGAGTTGAATGGATATGTTGCTAGTATAGATGATGATGGTATAACTCTCCCAACAGGAAACTATCCTAACTACGTAGATAATATTAACAATCTTTCATCTCATGGTACTCACGTAGCAGGTACTGTTGCTGGTAAATGGTATGGATGGGCGGTTGAAGCAAACATTTATAGTATGGGTATACTTGGTGGTGCTGGTGGTAGTACAGTTTCTACATCAACTATGTTATGTTTCGATTATCTAAGAGCATTCCATAGATATAAACCAATCAATCCTGAAACAGGGTTTAGAAATCCAACAGTAACAAATCATAGTTGGGGGAGCATGCTTGACTTGAGGGATTATGGTTTTGATCTACCTCTAGATCCAAGTGATATTGAAATGGTTTACTGGAATGGTAATACATATGATCAATCCAATCCCAATCCAAGTGGGTGGAGTATGGCTGGACTCGATGCTGACTTCGGTGTGGGTGAATATAGTTATACTTTACCAGTACATAATACTTCTATGGCAGCAGACGTTGAGGATGCTATTCAAGAGGGAGTTGTAGTCATTAGTGCTGCTGGTAACTCTGATTGTTATAATCCAGAATCAGATCAAGATCCATTGTGGAACAACTGGGTAAAGTTTACTGGTTTAAATTATTATTGGTATGGTTATAGAGGATCTAGTCCAGGTAGTTTAACTGGTACAGATCAGATCATTAACGTTGGTAATATGAGTAACTATGATGACTATCGTAAATCAACTTCATCAAACTATGGTCCAGGCATAAAAGTATGGGCTCCTGGTAGTGAGATACTATCATGTTATAATAATGCTGGTTATCTTGATAATAAGTATGGTGGAAGTAATTACTTCAGAGCAATCTCTGGTACTAGCATGGCATCACCACAGGTCTGTGGTATTGCTGCATGTCTAGCAACAAATAAAGATAGGTTTACTAACCGTGATGTCATTGGATTCTTAGAGTATGCAAGTGTCAATGACTTCATGACGTTCGATCATGGTAGTCAGTATCAGTATTATTTTATTGACTTTGATGCACAAGGTAGTGGTTACTATGATGTTAGTGGTGATGACTTGTATGGAACTATCAATGGTCAGAACGCAACCATCAATGTAAATGCTGGTGATAGGTTATACTTACAACAACCAATAAAGAATTCATTCTTTTATATAATTTCATTAAGTGGTAGTGCATGGAACGGTCACTACTATGACAGAGATACTACTACTCAGTACGGTGTACCAGCACCAGATATGCAAGCTGAGGTAGGAGATATCGTTCAGGTTCAGGTAGCTTATACAACTGGTTCTGGTCAGGAACCAATTTATATTAAGACTGCTAGAACTACTGGTACAGGAGATCAAGTTAGTAGTGGTGTAACAGGTCAAGGTGCTGCTAACACTAATGATATTGTAGTTTGGGATACTGCTGGAGCATCACCTGGAACATATTATTATTGTTCAAGTAATAGTTCTGGATGTAGTGGAGAGATATCCTTAGTAGCTAAAGGAACCTATTATAACCATCCTTTATACATTAAGACTCAGACTGGTGCTGGTACTAGTAACCAGTGGACTGAGAATGCTGATGATCCTAATGGTATTGTACCAAATCAGGGTGAAACACATGGTCAAACATCTGGATATAATTTATTCATAACTTTCAGAGTACCTTATACATCGGCTGGACAAACAATATATTATCAGTGTGGAGCACACGCTGGTATGAATGGTCAGATAGTCATTCATTCACCACAAGGTGACATCAATAGACCAGGTAACTTTGCTGATAACACAAGGCAATTCGGGTCTCCTAATAGAATGTTAACGTCTACGAATCCTAGAGATCTAGCACCTTATATTGCGGCTTGGAATGGTACTAATAAGGGTAGGAGATTCGCTACAGATGAACATATAAATGAATTGAATAGTGTACAGAACTTCCCCAGAACCAATACATATTTCAGACCTTGATTAACGAGCCTATATACTTAGGCATTGTTATAAAATTATGGTAGCAAAAGAAAAGGAAGCAGCAGAAGTTGTTGCTGAAGAGGTAGTAGAAGAGAAGAAGAAAGGTTTCTTTGGTAAAGCAAAAGATGCTATTCTTCCTGACCCCGAAGAGCAAGCAGCGATCATTAGTACAATGGTCAGAATCACTGTGCTGGCCTGGTCTGGAGGCATATTAACTTTAAACTATGTTGCCATACCTGGTGTCCCTCAACAGAAAATAGATCCGACATTTATAGCTTCAGTTTTTACAGGAGTTTTAGCTAGCTTCGGAATTCAGACAGCTTCTAAGAAGGGTGACGGTACTATGAAGATGGACAAGAATGGTAACGCTGTTAATGGTAACGGTGGACCACCTCCTGTTACTGCAAAAGATATTGAGGCGATCATTGCTAAGGCTGGACCGACTCAAACAATTAGAGTTGAACAAGCACCTCTAAAAATAATCGGTGTCTCTGATGTCACTGATGAAAAACCATACAAAATGTAGGAGATTATTATGAAATTTAAGTTTAACGATATTGCTAACGCAATCAGTATTGTATCAGGAGTATCACTCGCTGGTATTATAGGTGTAGGAACATACATCTTTGTAAACAAGGATGCAATCATTGATGACATCAAAGATGCAGCAATTGAGTCTGTAGTTGGTGGCATGGGTGGCGGTGCTCTTGGTGGTGCTGCTGGTTCATTTGGAGCACCAGAACTTCCAATTGGTACTCCTGATCTACCTGCACCACCTTCTGATCAAGCAAAAGCACCTCAAGGTGCTACTATGGGTCTTCCTGTTCCAGGCGGGTTCTAATGGACTTGCAGAAGATTGCAACTACTGGCACGGCTGTGACCGTGCTAGGGACTGGTGCGTTTGTTGGTGGTAATCATCAACTAGATAAAATGCAAGGTGGTCCACAGAAGCGTCAAGATGCACAGATAGAACAAATTAGACAGGTGGTTGCAGAAGAGTTGTACTTACAGCTCAAAGATGCATTCCCACCTAGAACTGGTGGTGTGTCTGGTAGTGCAGATGCACCCCCTTTAAATTATAGGCAACAAATAAAATGATTAATATATTAGCAGCAGCATCGCTGGATTTGAATGAAGCATGGAACCTATCATGGGGTGAAGGTATTCAGTTCATACTGGTACTTGCCTTTGTGTATTGGTTGAAGGTAAAGATCGACACACGTGCTGGTCTAGGTAAGAAAAAGTTGAGACAGTTGAAGACCGCCATTAAAGAGGCGATCATAGAAGCTAAGAATGAGTGACATTAGTAACAAAGATTCGGAGCAAGACGTAAAGATTGCTGTCATTGACAGTACTCTAGAGAATGCTACTCGTAGAATGGAATTGATTCATAAAAGAATTGATAGGACAGACGAGAGAATCACAAAACTAAATGAAGATGTAAGAGAAAGGATCAGAGCACTAGAGAAGTGGGTCTGGGGTGCTGGTGCTGTACTCACTGCCTTTATTGTTATAGGTGGTGTGGTCGGTGATTTAGATATACTCCCTAATAACGATGTCGATACCATTCATTCCAACTAATAGTCAAGAAGGTATCCCTAACATTACCGTTAACGGTACAGGGATACCTCTTGTTCAGCCTGTTAATGCTGGTGTTAGATCTATTAATACTATTCAGATAGCAGACAATCGTGTCTGGTTGATCACTCCACCTCAAGCAATACCAATAGATGTTCCAGTGACTGTGCTTGCTGGTACACCTATTGTTAATATGCCTGGTTGTGTCACAGTACACAAAGAGAATGCTAAAAGGGATCCATCAAGGAACAAGAACCTTGTTAACGATGACCCCAAAGGTCAGACTACTTTATGTGATGCTGGCATGCCCTACTACCAACCACCTGACTATGATTACAGAGAGTTGAGTTGGCAGACAGTTTATATGGATCAAGAACAGGAACCAGAAGGTGTTGATACAGGAGATCCACCTGCACCTGAGTTTGATACTCCAGAACCACCTGTAACACCCCCTACAACAGCAGAAGATGTAGAATGTCCTCCATTAAATGCAAGACGCATTGGAGACTTGAATCAGGCAGGTACAGAAAAGATTAAAGAATATAAATTGACAGTTGATGGTAAGAGATGTGAAACCATATGGGAACCTGTTCCACAAATAGAGCAATATCTACCATCAGTTGCAACTATATCTACTACAGCAACAATCGCTACTGTTGCGACTGCATCGGCCCTATTTGCCAAACCCCTAGCAGATCTGCTCCTGAAGGTGGTGAAGCCTGTTGTGAAGAAAGCGATTGCGAAAGTTCAGAAGATACTTGGGAAGAATCCACGCCGTCCGACCCTCCAAGAGATGAGGACTGATCAGTATCGAGAGAAGAAGGGTTTACTTCCGATGAAGAAGAAGTAGAAGGATCCTTAAACTCTGGTTGTGGGAAATTGTGAGTGTGTGGTTTGATAGTACCACCTGGATTTGTTACAACTACATCAGCACATACAGATGCATAAGGTGACTTAGGATGGAACATGATTCCTGCCTTGAGGAGCTCACCACAATTTTTTAATCTTGCGATCTCAAAGTCTAATCTTTTGTTGGCAGTGGCTTGTTGAACAGATGCTATCTGTGCTGTTGCTGCTTCAGAACACTTACGTTGCATACCTCTGTTCAATGGTATTGAAAGCGTAGCAGAGAGTCCTAAGTTGAAACTCTGGTTCGCCTTCATGTCTGTACGCACAGGTTTGTACCATGATGGTGTCATCTTACCACCACTATCAACTACATCTGGTACACCATTAGGACTATCAATGTCTTGGATGATAGTTATGTCATCACCATCTTCAAACCATCTAGTACCATCTGCTTTAGTTCTGTCATCATACCAGTCCTCCCAAGGATAGTTCTTGACAGTAACATATGTCGGAACCATCTTACCAGTAGTATCAGTGACGTTGTACTGTGGTTCATCATAAAAATCTTCCCAAGGATCTTTCCTTGAGTCAGCGAACTGAATATATGGTGTCATATTTAGAGTCGTACCCTGACACGACACCCCACCACCGTAGGTGTTAGTTACATATGGACCTTGTAAAACCTGTATTGCCTGGTTCGTCACCGAGCCCGAACTATTGGCGATAGGATTAGCAGTAGCAGATACACCACCAACACCTTCTGCCAATGCTTTCATTGGTAGAAAAGAATTAAGTCCGAGAACTGCTGCGGCTACTGCGTAAACACGCTTGTTGTGTCTGTGACGCTTTGGATAGTGGTGACCCTCTGTATGAGAGTTTGGTTGGTCATCCCTGGTCCTTGATATGATTGGGTAAATTGAAATGCTGCGCCTGGAGTCGTCTGTGTGAACTGACTTTGGCTGGAGAAGTCTAATGCATCGTGAGAAGATGTTACGCTTCCCGATACCATGTCTCCGTTGGTTCCGATGCTTGGTGATACTGTTACTGTTGATGTGTTCACATTGGGATTGAGTGCTTCTCCATTGTTTGAAACCCCTGTCCCTGTCACTGAATATTCCCATCCTGTCCTATAATCAATTGAATTTATTGTCTCAGTTACCGTACTTTCTGTCTCGGTATGGCTCGTCATAGAGCCCTGCTGAAAGTTGGGGACCACTGGCACTGCTTGTGCAGCAGACCCCATCAAACTAAGCCATAGTAGTACTACAACTCGTCTCATTTTCCTAGTCTATTTGTAATTCAGATACGAATTGTCCCGTAGCCACAGTGCCAGCTCCACCAGCTGTTACGGTCAGAGCACCCTGTGAATTTACAGTCCCAGCCAGGGATCCTGCGGTTCCTGCACCAGTAGACAATTGGTTACTCAATGCACTAACAGCACCTACTGAAGGAGCAGATGTTACAAGAGCATCACCTTGAGTGAATGCAGTAGAGAAGCTGAACGCCTCACCTGGATCGTCTTGGGTAGCAGTAATAGTACCAGGACCATAGACACCTGATGCTATAGCACCAGCACTCACTGTGTTAGCTGTCGTACCATCAGTTGTGTCTACGTTAGTACCAGCGATACTATAAGAGTTTCCAACTCTCTGCATCTGTGTTGCAGCAGCATTAACTTGCAGTTGGACACTGGATGTGAATCTTGATGTCAGGTCTGCTTTCACTGGACTTGCTAGAGCACTTACACTAGCAAACATGATTAGAGGAATAAATTTTTTCATATTACCCACAATATCTCCGCAAGTATTTATACTTCTTCATACTGTTTGCTTTGATACCGTTTATATAAAGGTTTCTTATGCACCTGATCAGCATCTTTTATAGAGGTGTGGGTATCATTACCTATACCCCTTGACAAGAACTTTATCTTTGCTATATAATTATGTTACACTTCTTTACAAACTATCATGACTGTTACAACTGAGTACGGTAAACAAAATATGTTTGCTAAGGAGCCTCCTATACAACTTATCGAACAGGACAAAACAATGAACGAAAACGCAGAGCTTCAGAACGGCCGTTGGGCTATGGTTGGTATCCTTGCTGGTTTAGGTGCTTACTTAACAACAGGACAACTTATTCCAGGTGTATTCTAAATGACTAACGCACTTATCTGGCAGAGAGCTAACGGTAGAGCAGCAATGATCCTTTTCTGGGGTCTAGTAAGTGCTTATACCTATGTTAAATACTTTACATAACTAAATACATCTAAAAGAGAACGTACCATGAGCGACTTATCAGCCGCATCAGATACAATTTCACCACTAGTAGCAGTCCTCTGGGTTTTATATCCCATGACTGCTTTAGTGTTGATTGAATTACTTTTACGAGCCTTTACAGATGATGACGACGATGACAACGGCGGTAAAGGAATAAGAATCACACAACCTATTGCAGTACCTTCAGGAGCTTAACGATGCCATTCATATTATTTGCAGCAACCCTAGCACTATTCACATATACTAATGTTGGTCAATACACTCTTCAATAATGAATGGTATCCTTTAATTGAATTCTGTGGTATGATAGCCATAGGGGTAACTATAGGACCAGTAATACAATGACATTTTTAATCGCAGTAATGTCCTTTGCAAACTTTGTATTCTATCCGTTGGTGATAGGGTCAATCATTGCAGTGATCATAGAACAGATCTTAAGGGCAACAGGCAACGAGGATGATCCCAAAGCAGTACGTAATGTATTCTTTGCTATGGGTATCAGGAAGTATCTAATCAGACAGGCATGGTTGTTTAACATCATCTGGTTCGTTGGATACTTCATATTGTTAGCGGTCAACAGACCTGGTCAGTCACCAATGCCTGACATGATCTGGCAAGGCTGACATTTGTTGACACGTAAGCAATAGTACCTAATATATACAGTGTGGTATGATATGCTACACAATGAACGAGATTCAATATTGGTTGAGTCGTGC
>Ga0111541_10000217_pt1 | contig 18370 bp, 31 predicted proteins | sample Knorr_S7_td_DCM__FD_83039 | JGI IMG/M metagenome (GOLD analysis project Ga0111541, IMG submission 83039) | Marine microbial communities from Southern Atlantic Ocean transect - Knorr_S7_td_DCM_ad_131m_LV_B (version 2) (version 2) | ecosystem: Environmental > Aquatic > Marine > Oceanic | place...
TGAACAGTCCAGTTAGGATTATTATAACTAGGATTTTGTGAGTTACCTAGGTATCTTCGATATGATCTATGTCTGTTAGCAGTTTCAGCGCCAGAAGAACTTGTATAGGTACCTATGTAATCAGTGTTATCAAAATCAGGAGGAGTTCTAAGTAATCCTAACATTATACCTGCAGTATTAGAACTTTGTTGAATACGATTAGTTCTACTATAAGAGTATGCCATTTTATTTGATAGTGAAATCACATCATTTAGTCTGGCCTTATAGTTAAACCGTAGATTTGTTCTGTCATAACTAGAACCTACAACTATTCCTTCTTGAGCTATATTAGAAAGGCTGAAAAAATATTTATCCTTTCCTGCACCTCCACTGATTGTTAGATCATTTTGATGAAAAGTACCTGTCTGAAAAGCTTGGTCCCAGTTTCCCTCTACAAAAGTATCTCTAGAGTTTTTTGCAGTAATAGGATAATAAACAGTTCCATCTAGGGCAGTATAAAATTGTCCTGTAGTATTAAAGGTGTCCGCTCCGCCTGAACGATCTGGTATATAATCACCCCATGATTCTGCACGAGTTGCACCATAAGAACCAGACCTACCTTGTCCCCATGTATCTTGCATAGGAATTCTTTCTGAAACCTCATCAAAAGAATAAGTTGATGTAAATGTAATTTTTGCATCTCCAGCCTGTCCTTCTTTAGTAGTAATAACAACTACTCCATTAGCAGCTCTACTTCCCCAAACGGCAGCAGCAGATGCTCCTTTTAGAACTTCCATTGAAGCAATATCGTTTGGATTGAGATCGTTAATCCTTGATCCATTGGAAACACCTCCAGATCGAGAACCACGCCCATCAAAACTATTATAAAAGGTTGAATTATTCATTGGAACACCATCAACAATAAATAGTGGAGCACTAGCTCCAGAAATAGTGTTAGCTCCTCGAATTCTTATAGTTGATCCTGCACCTGGGTCGGCATTTGATCTTGATATTTTTACGCCAGATGCTTTCCCGCTTAGTGAGTTTAAAAGTGTAGGTTCTCCTGATCGAACTACAGCGTCAGTATTAACCTTAGAAGAAGTTTGCCCCATTTGATCCCTGATTTCAACGAAACCAAGAGAAGTAACCACCACCTCCTGAAGAACTTCAGCATCCTCAGTAAGACTAATTTGGATAGTTGACTGATCACCTACAGTTATTTGTTGAGACTCAAATCCAGTAAAGCTAACTTCTATAACGCTTTCATCTCCACTTACAGTGATACTAAAATTGCCGTCAAAGTCTGTGCTTACTCCATTTGAAGTTCCAACTTCAATTATGTTAGCTCCCGGTAATGGTTGTCCTGAGGAATCTAAAACAGAACCAGAAACAATTTTCTGGGCTAGAATTAAGTTAGAACAAAGCATCAATAAGAGAACAAGATATTTGTTGAATTTCATATGCTTAAATTTTGTTTAATAATTATTTTGACAATGTAAAGATTTAATCAAAAAAGACACAAGTTTTTTCAATAAAATTTGATCATATTTAATAAAAAGCAAATAATTGTGTATTAAAATTTAAAAAATTGTTAATCAAGAGGTTTGAATACACAAAAAATATTTCTAGATTTGCACGCTCAAAAAATAAGGTAGAATATGCCAACAATTGGACAACTTGTAAGGAAAGGCAGGTTGAGTGTTTCAAAAAAAAGTAAGTCAGCGGCTTTGGACTCATGCCCTCAGCGACGAGGTGTCTGTACACGAGTATACACTACTACAACAAAAAAACCCAACTCAGCTATGAGAAAGGTTGCTAGGGTTCGTTTGACCAATGGTAAAGAAGTAAATGCATACATCCCTGGAGAAGGACATAATCTTCAAGAACACTCTATAGTCCTTGTTCGCGGTGGAAGAGTTAAAGATCTTCCTGGTGTTCGATACCATATTGTTCGAGGTGCTCTTGATACTGCTGGCGTTGACGGAAGACTTCAGAGACGTTCTAAATACGGAGCAAAAAAACCCAAAAAATAACTTCAAATAAGGGACACTCATGAGAAAACGACAAGCTAAAAAAAGAAAATTAATACCTGACCCTAAGTTCAAAGATCAATTAGTAAGTCGTTTCGTTAACATGTTAATGTGGAATGGAAAAAAATCGGTTGCACTTGACATTTTTTATAAAGCAATAGAGGTAGTTGATAATAAAAAAGACACAAAAGAGAAGACCGCTCTTGAAGTTTGGAAAGATGCTCTATCAAACGTAATGACTCATGTTGAAGTTAGAAGTAGAAGAGTTGGAGGTGCAACTTTTCAAATACCAATGCAAATTCGTCCTGACAGAAAAATTTCTCTTGCTATGAAGTGGCTTATCTCTTTTTCTAGAAAAAGAAATGAAAAATCAATGTCACAAAAACTTGCTCAAGAGATTTTAGCTGCTTTTAAAGAAGAGGGTGCTGCAGTTAAAAAACGCGTTGATACCCACAAAATGGCTGAGGCTAATAAAGCATTTTCTCATTTTAGATTCTAAAAAATTATGAGCAGAGATTTAAAATTTACTAGAAATATTGGGATAGCTGCTCATATTGATGCAGGAAAAACTACAACTACCGAGAGAGTTTTATTCTACACTGGAGTAAGCCATAAAATTGGTGAGGTCCATGATGGTGCTGCAACTATGGATTGGATGGAGCAAGAACAAGAAAGAGGGATAACAATAACCTCTGCAGCAACAACTTGTATATGGAATTTTCCAACTCAGCAGGGAAAACCAGCTGAAGATGCGGAAGAATACCAATTAAATATTATTGACACTCCTGGACACGTTGATTTTACAGTAGAGGTAAATCGATCCTTGAGAGTTCTAGATGGTCTAGTTTTTTTATTTAGCGCAGTTGATGGAGTAGAACCTCAATCAGAAACTAATTGGAGGTTAGCAGATAACTACAAAGTTCCAAGAATAGGTTTTGTTAATAAAATGGATCGTCAAGGATCAAATTTTCTTAATGTTTGTAAACAAGTTCGTGAAATGTTAAAATCTAATGCCGTCCCAATAGTTTTAAATATTGGAGAGGAAGAAGATTTTAAAGGAATTGTAGATTTAGTTAAAAACAAAGCGATTGTTTGGCATGAAGATAATTATGGGTCCACTTTTGATGAAGTTGAGATTCCTGATAATCTGAAAGAAGATGCTAAAAAATATCGTTCTGATTTAATTGAAGCTGTTGCAGGTTATGATGAAGGTCTTTTTGAAAAATTTTTTGAAGACCCAGATTCAATTTCCGAAGAAGAAATTCATAATGCTCTCAGGGCAGCAACGCAAGATATGAGTATTATACCCATGATTTGTGGATCAGCATTTAAAAATAAAGGTGTACAGTTTTTGCTTGATGCTGTTTGTAGATATTTACCATCTCCACAGGATAAAGATGCAATTATCGGAACTGATCCTGATTCTGGAAATGAAGTTTCAAGAAAACCTAATTCAGATGAGCCTTTTTCAGCATTGGCTTTCAAGATTGCTACTGATCCCTATGTTGGTCGTTTAGCTTTTTTCAGAGCATACTCTGGAAAACTTGATGCAGGTTCATATGTATTAAATAATAGAACAGGAAATAAGGAGCGAATCTCCAGGATCTATCAGATGCATTCTAATAAACAAAACTCTATAGAAGCCATTGAGGCAGGAGATATTGGAGCAGCTGTTGGTTTTAAAGATATTAAGACAGGAGATACTCTCTCTGCAGAGAAATCTCCAATTATTCTTGAAAGTATGGATTTTCCTGATCCAGTTATAGGTATAGCTGTTGAGCCCAAAACTAAAGCAGATGTTGACAAACTGGGGATAGCTCTGACTAAATTAGCTGAAGAGGATCCGACATTTCAAGTTAAAACTGATGAATCATCAGGTCAAACTATTATTTCTGGTATGGGTGAATTGCATCTAGATATTATAGTAGATAGACTAAGACGAGAATTTAAGGTTGAAGTAAATCAAGGTAAACCCCAAGTCCAGTATAAGGAAGCTTTAACTGATTTGGCTGAACACCGCGAAATCTACAAGAAACAAACTGGAGGTAGAGGTAAATTTGCTGATATAGTTTTCTCACTTGAACCCTCTAAAGATGATACCCCTGGGCTAGATTTTATTGATCTTATTAAAGGTGGTAACATTCCTAAAGAATTTATACCTTCAGTTGAGAAAGGTTTTAAAGAGGGGATGAAAAATGGTCCTTTGGCAGGTTTTGAAATTGATTCTATGAAAGTTACATTAAAAGATGGATCTTTTCATCCAGTAGATTCAGATTCTTTGTCATTTGAATTAGCAGCTAAAATCGGTTTCAAAGCAGCTGCTAAACAAGCCAAAGCAGTAATTATGGAACCTATAATGAAGCTAGAAGTTCTAACTCCTGAGGAAAATATGGGAGATATTGTTGGAGATTTAAATCGAAGAAGAGGACAAGTTAATTCTATGGATGATAGAGCTGGATCAAAAGTTGTCAAAGCCGAAGTTCCACTTTCAGAAATGTTTGGTTATGTAACATCACTTAGAACACTATCATCTGGCCGCGCTACTTCGACGATGGAATTTTCTCATTACGCTGAAACACCTTCTAATATATCAGATAGTGTTATATCAGAAATTCAAGGTAAGAATAATGAATAAAAAATATAGATGAGCCAAAAAATAAGAATAAAACTTAAGTCATATGATCATAATTTAGTGGATAAGTCTGCTGATAAGATTGTTAAAACAGTAAAGTCTACAGGTGCGGTAATAACGGGACCAATTCCATTACCGACACATAGAAAAATTTTTACTGTTTTACGTTCACCACATGTGAACAAAAAGTCTAGAGAGCAATTTAAATTAAACTCATATAAGCGTCTCTTGGATATTTATAGTTCCTCATCTAAAACTGTTGATGCTTTAATGAAGTTAGAATTGCCAAGTGGAGTCGAAGTTGAAATTAAAGTTTAAAATTATTTTATAAAATGTCTGGTTTAATTGGTAGAAAAATAGGAATGTCAAGTCTTTTTGATGAGAAAGGGAAAAATATCCCTTGTACTGTTCTGGAGCTTGGCCCTTGTGTTATTACCCAAATTAAAACCAAAGAGATTGATGGATATGAAGCTTTTCAATTAGGCTTCGAAGACAAACCTATTAGAAAAGTTAATAAATCTATGTCAGGTCATTTTAATAAGGCTAAAGTAGACCCAAAGAAAAAACTTATTGAATTTAAAATGAATTTTGAAAAGGATCTTAAGTTAGGTGACACAATTACGGTTGAACATTTTAAAGAAGGTGAATATGTTGATGTCTCTGCTATTTCTAAAGGAAAGGGTTTTCAGGGTGTAGTAAAGCGCCATGGATTTAAGGGAGTTGGACAATCTACACACGGACAGCATAATAGATTGAGAGCTCCTGGATCAATTGGTGCCGCATCTTATCCAGCAAGAGTTTTTAAAGGCATGAGAATGGCTGGGCAAACAGGAGCAGAAAAAGTTAAAATTCAAAATTTGATTGTTCTTAAAGTTATGCCAGAAAAAAATGTGCTAGTTGTAAAAGGATCCGTGCCAGGTCATAAAAATTCATATGTAATTGTACAAAAGTAATGGAACTATCAATACTAAATAAAAAAGGAAAAGATACAGGCAGAAAAGTTAAATTAAGTCAGTCTGTTTTTGGTATTGAACCAAGTGATCATGCAATTTATCTAGATGTCAAACAACATTTAGCCAATAGTCGACAAGGTACTCACAAGACTAAAGAACGAAGTGAAATCAGAGGTAGTACCAGAAAAATTAAAAAACAAAAAGGAACTGGAACCGCAAGAGCAGGAAGTATAAAAAATCCAATTTTTAGAGGTGGAGGAAGAACTTTTGGTCCTCTCCCTAGAGACTATTCTATTAAAGTAAATAAAAAAGTTAAAGTGTTAGCTCGTAAATCAGCTTTAAGCATTAAAGCTAAAAACAAGTCAATTTTGATTTTAGAAGATTTGAGTTTTAAGACTCCAAAAACTTCAGATTTTATTAAGCTTTTGAAGGATTTAGGATTAGATGGTAAAAAAACTTTAATGGTATTGGGCGCAGAAAATAAAAATGTATATTTGTCGTCGCGAAATTTACAAGGAACAGAGGTTGTAACAAACTCAGAATTAAATACTTACAAAATATTTAATTCATCAAAATTGATTTTGTTAGAAAGCTCAATTGCAAAAATTGAATCTATTTTAAAATAATTGAAAGAAATGAATGTATTAATTAAGCCAATTATAACTGAAAAAGCTACTTCAAACAGTGAGCTTAGTAATTGTTATACTTTCTTAGTAGATCCAAATTCTAACAAGATTCAGATAAAAAAAGCAGTTGAAAAGTTATATAATGTTTCAGTGGATAAAGTTAGAACACTAAAATATGGTTCAATTTTAAGAACAAGGTATACTAAAAGTGGAATTCAGAGAGGAAAAAGTAACGTGACAAAAAGAGCAATTGTTCAAGTCGCAGAAGGAGATACTATAGATTTTTTTAATAACATCAAATAATTAATATGTCAGTTAGAAAATTAAAACCTGTTACGCCTGCACAACGATTCAGAATCGTAAATGGTTTTGATATGTTAACAACTGATAGACCTGAAAAAAGTTTGCTCTCTAAAAAGAATAAAAAAGCAGGAAGAAACAATCAAGGTAGAATGACTGTTCCGCATCGCGGAGGCGGTCATAAGAAAAGGTATAGAATTATTGATTTTAAAAGAAATAAATTCGATATTGAGGCAGAAGTTAAGTCAATTGAGTACGATCCAAACCGTTCTGCTTTTATTGCCCTCCTAGAATATAAAGATGGTGAAAAGAAATATATCATAGCACCTAGTGGTTTAAAAGTTGGTCAGAAAATTTCTTCAGGAGAAAATATTTCTCCTAGTCTTGGTAACGCATTACCTCTTTCAAATATCCCTCTTGGGACTATCATTTCATGTCTTGAAATTAACCCTGGAGGTGGGGCTGTCATAGCAAGAAGTGCTGGTTCTTTTGTCCAATTGATGGCAAGAGAGGGAAATTATGCAACAGTAAAGATGCCATCTGGAGAAACCAGATTGATAAATTCTAAGTGTATAGCTATGATTGGAACAGTATCTAATTCTGATCATCAGCTATTAGTTTCTGGCAAAGCAGGGAGATCTAGGTGGTTAGGGAAAAGACCAAGAACCCGTCCTGTAGCTATGAACCCTGTTGATCACCCTATGGGAGGTGGTGAGGGACGTGCTTCTGGTGGTCACCCAAGATCCAAAAAAGGTATTCCTGCTAAGGGATATAGAACAAGGTCTAAAAATAAGGCCAGTAGTAAATTTATTTTAGAAAGAAGAAAAAAATAGTTTTATGCCAAGGTCATTAAAAAAGGGTCCATTTGTTCATTATAGTCTTGAAAAAAAGATTATGAAGAATGTTGAAGAAAACAAAAAAACAGTTATTAAAACCTGGTCAAGGGCATCATTGATTACTCCTGATTTTGTTGGCCAAACTATTGCGATTCATAATGGTAAACAATTTATACCAGTTTACATTACAGAGAATATGGTTGGGCATAAGTTAGGTGAGTTTTCTCCCACTCGATCTTTCAGGGGGCACTCTGGAGCAAAAAATAAAGGTAACACATAGAAGAAATGGGTAATAGGAAGCATCAAATGGCGATTAAATATAAGGAAGCAAAAAAGGCAATGACTTTTGCTAGACTAAAGAATTCTCCTATTCCTGCAAGAAAAATGAGATTAGTGGCAGATCAATTAAGAGGTGAGGATATAAAAAAAGCTCTTGCAATATTGAAATTTAGTCCCAAGGAAGCTGCTCGGCGTTTAGAAAAATTATTACTTTCCGCAATTGCTAATTGGCAGGCTAAGAATGAAAGCGATGATGTTGAGAAAGCAAATTTATTTATTAAGGAAATTAAAGTGGATAGTGCTGGTATGCTTAAAAGAATAAGGCCAGCTCCTCAAGGGCGTGCTCATAGAATTAGAAAAAGATCAAATCATGTTACTTTGGTTTTAGGTAATAATAAAATTAATTAATTAAGATGGGACAAAAGACAAACCCTATAGGGAATCGTTTGGGAATAATAAGAGGTTGGAATTCTAATTGGTATGGTGGTAGAGATTATGGAGATAAACTAGCAGAAGACAATAAAATTAGAAAGTATATAAATGTCCGTTTATCTAAGGCTAGTGTATCTAATATCATAATTGAACGTACCCTGAAATTAATAACAGTAACAATAACAACTGCGAGACCTGGAATTATTATTGGTAAAGGTGGTCAAGAGGTTGATAAATTAAAAGAAGAATTAAAAAAAATTACATCAAAAGATATACAAATAAACATTTTTGAGATTAAAAGACCTGAGCTTGAAGCGAAACTTGTAGCCGCAAGTATTGCTAGACAGGTCGAAAGTAGAATTTCTTATAGAAGAGCTATTAAAATGGCTATAGCTGCTACAATGAGGATGAATTCAGAAGGAATTAAAGTCCAGATATCTGGTCGTTTAAATGGAGCTGAAATGGCTCGATCTGAGACTTATAAGGAAGGCAGAATTCCTCTTTCTACTTTTAGAGCAGATATTGATTATGCTCTTGTTGAAGCTCATACTACCTATGGAAGATTGGGCATAAAGGTTTGGATTATGAAAGGTGAAGTTTATGGCAAACGTGAACTTTCACCATTAGTAGGAATGGGTAAAAAAAGTGGCCCTTCATCTGGTCCAAAAGGGGGCAATTTTTCAGGTAGACGTGATAGAAAAAAATAAAATATTTTAAAAGAGAATGTTACAACCTAAAAGAACTAAATATAGAAAAATGCAGAAAGGAAGAATGAAAGGTCTTTCTTACAGAGGAAGTAGACTCTCTAATGGTATGTTTGGTATCAAAGCTCTTGATTCTAAGTTTATTACCTCTAGACAAATTGAAGCTGCTCGTATTGCTGCTACTAGATATATGAAAAGAGAGGGTATGCTTTGGATCAAGATTTTTCCTGACAAACCAATAACAAAAAAGCCCCTTGAAGTTAGAATGGGTAAAGGTAAAGGAGCTCCTGAGTATTTTGTTGCTGTTGTTAAGCCTGGTAGAATATTGTTCGAAGTTTCTGGAGTATCAATAGATATTGCTAAAGAGGCACTAAGGTTAGCAGCTCAAAAGCTTCCTTTAAAAACTAAATTTATAATCGCTAGAGATTTCGAAGCATAGTATTTTTTTATGAAGCAATCAGAAATTAAAATATTAACAATTGAGGATTTAAATGATAAGCTCCAAGAATTTAAACAAAAGCTTTTAGACCTAAAAATGAGTCACGCAGTTTCTCCAATAGAAAATCCATTGAGTATAAAAACAGTTAGGAGAACTATTGCAAGAATAAAGAGTGAAATATCTTCAAAGAAGGAATTAACAGACTAATAAGATAATGGAAAAAAGAAATATAAGAAAAGAGAGAATTGGAGTTGTGACAAGTGATAAAATGGAAAAATCAATTGTTGTATCTGAGGTCTTAAGAGTTAAACATCCTATGTACGGTAAGTTCTTATTAAAAACAAAAAAATACGTTGTTCATGATGAGAAAAATGATTCAAAAATAGGAGATACAGTAAAAATTATGGAAACAAGGCCAATAAGTAAAAGAAAATGTTGGCGACTAATAGAAATTATTGAAAGAGCAAAATAATGTTGCAGCAAGAGTCAAAATTAAAAGTAGCCGATAATACTGGTGCTAAAGAAGTACTTACAATTCGTGTTTTAGGTGGAACACGAAGACGATACGCATCTTTGGGAGATAAAATTGTAGTTACGGTCAAGGAGGCCTCTCCCTCAGGTACAGTCAAAAAAGGTCAAATTTCTACAGCAGTTGTTGTTCGGACTATCAAAGGAGTAAGAAGATCTGATGGTTCATACATTAGATTTGATGAAAATGCATGTGTGTTATTAGATCCAACTGGAGAAATGCGAGGAACTAGAGTTTTTGGACCTGTAGCTAGAGAGCTAAGAGATAAGCAGTTTATGAAGATTGTTTCACTTGCACCGGAAGTGCTGTAAATTTAATTATGAGAAAAATTAAAATTAAAAAAGACGATAAAGTCAGAATAATTACTGGAGAGAACAAGGGATCTGAAGGAAAAGTATTGAAGGTGTTGAAAAACAAGAAAAAGGTCTTAGTTGAGGGCGTAAACATTGTTAAAAAGCATTCAAAACCAAATTCTAAGAATCCTCAGGGTGGAATTATTGAAAAGGAAAGTCCAGTAGATATTTCCAATTTATCACTAATTAGCTCAGATGGTCAAAACACAAGGTTAGGATATAGGTTTGAGGACGGAAAAAAAGTTCGTTATGCAAAAAAAAATAATGAAATAATTTAAAAAGGATATGTATCAACCTCGTTTGAAAAAAGATTTTAATGATAGAATTATTTCTGTACTGAAAGAAGAGTATAGCTATAAGAGTATTATGCAAGTGCCTAGGTTAATAAAAATCGTACTTAGTAGAGGCGTTGGAGCAGCAGTTTCTGACAAAAAGCTAATTGATTTTTCCATTGATGAACTGACTCTTATTTCAGGACAAAAAGCAGTTCCAACTCTTTCTAAAAAAGATGAATCATCTTTTAAACTCAGGAAGGGCATGCCTATAGGAGTGAAGGTTACTTTGAGAGGTGAAAAAATGTATGAATTTTTAGACAGGTTGGTAACTACAGCTCTACCAAGAGTTAGAGACTTTCAAGGAGTTAAATCTGAAGCTTTTGATGGTAGAGGGAATTATAATCTTGGGATTAAAGAACAAATTATCTTTCCTGAGATAGATATAGATAAAGTGAATAAAATTTCAGGAATGGATATTTCTTTTGTAACCTCTGCTAATACAGATAAAGAAGCAATGTCTCTTCTTAATGAATTAGGAATACCTTTTAAAAAAAAATAATTTATGGCTAAAGAATCAATGAAAGCTCGAGAAATTAAAAGAGCAAAAACAGTTGCTAAGTTTTCTGAAAAAAGAAAGAAGCTAAAAGAGTCTGGTGATTTCCTTGCTTTGCAAAAATTGCCTCGAAATGCTTCTCCTGTTAGAATGCATAACAGATGTAAAATCACTGGAAGACCAAAGGGATATATTCGTCAATTTGGTTTGTCAAGGGTTATTTTTCGTGAAATGGCAAATAAAGGTTTAATTCCTGGTGTAACAAAAGCCAGTTGGTAAAAAAATAAGTTTATGTTTACAGATCCTATATCAGATTATTTAACTCGAATTAGAAACGCAAACATGGCTGGACATCTAGTTGTTGACATTCCCGCGTCAAAAGTTAAAAAAGAAATAACAAAAATTTTGCATGACCAAGGTTTTATATTGAGCTATAAATTTGAAGATACCGATAACAATCAAGGAAATATCAAAATAGCTCTTAAATATGATAAAATAACTAAAGAAGCTGTAATAAAGAAAATCCAAAGAATTAGTACTCCTGGGTTAAGGAAATATGTCTCTGCAAATAAATTTCCTAGGATACTTAACGGTCTTGGAATTTCAATTATTTCAACTTCTAAGGGAGTAATGACAGGGAAACAAGCATTTAGAGAGAATATAGGAGGCGAGTTACTTTGTTATGTATATTAAATATTAATTAAATAAAAATGTCAAGAATAGGTAACAATCCAATAAAAATTCCTGAAGGTGTCAGTGTAGACATCCAAGAAGAGTCTGTTACTGTGAAAGGAAAATTAGGAGAACTGATACAACCATATGATAAAGTTTCTTTCGTGGTTAAAGATGACATGATTAGTGTTTCAAGATCTTCTAATTCAAAAGAGCATCGAGCTAAACATGGTTTGTATAGATCTTTATTAAATAACATGGTAATTGGTGTTTCTGAGGGTTTTGTTAAAGAATTAGAATTAGTTGGAGTTGGATATAGAGCAAATAATCAAGGTCAAAAACTTGACTTATCTCTTGGTTTTTCTCACAATGTTGTTTTTCAGATTCCTGCTGAAGTTAAGGTTGAGACCATAAACGAAAAAGGAAGTAACCCAATCATAAAATTGACCTCTTTTGATAAAGAGCTCTTAGGAAATGTAGTTTCAAAAATTAGATCTCTGAGAAAACCTGAACCTTATAAAGGAAAAGGAATTAAATTTGTTGGAGAGGAAATAAGAAGAAAAGCCGGTAAATCCGCGTAATTTTATTATGGCAGTATTAACTAAAAATAAAAGAAGGAACAGAATTCATTTAAGAATCAGGAAAACTATTGTAGGAACATCTACTAGACCTAGACTATCTGTTTTTAGAAGTAATAAAGAAATTTATTCTCAAGTTATAGATGATGTAAACGGAAAAACTATAGTTTCTGCTTCTTCTAGAGAAAAAGAAATCTTAAGTTTTAAAAAAGAAAACAAAGTTTTTATTGCAAAAGAAGTTGGAAAATTACTAGGTAAAAGAATACTTGATAAAGGGATCAAAGAGATTCATTTTGATCGCGGGGGTTATTTATATCATGGAAGAGTTAAATCTTTAGCAGATGGTGCTAGAGAGTTAGGCGTTAAATTTTAATATGTTCCTATTTTATGTATAAAAATTATAAAAATATTGAAGTTGTTAAACCTGCTGGTCTTGAATTAAAAGATCGATTAGTTGGTGTTCAGCGTGTTACAAAAGTTACAAAAGGAGGTCGTACTTTTGGGTTTTCTGCAATTGTTGTAGTAGGAGATGAGAATGGGGTCCTTGGTCAGGGTTTAGGTAAGGCAAAAGAAGTATCAGAGTCTATATCCAAAGCAATAGAGGACGCGAAGAAGAATTTGGTTAGAATACCAATTGAAAATGGGACTTTACCCCATGAACAAAAGGGCAAATATGGTGGTGCTCGAGTTTTTTTGAAACCAGCTTCCGAAGGAACTGGAGTTATAGCTGGAGGGGCAGTAAGAGCTGTTTTAGAGTCTGTTGGTGTTCAAAATGTTTTATCAAAATCTCAAGGATCTTCAAACCCACATAATGTTGTCAAAGCTACTTTTGATGCATTGTTAAAATTAAGAAGTCCAATGACAATTGCTTTACAGCGTGGAATTAGTTTAGAAAAATTATTTAAAGGCTAGTAATATGGCAAAATTAATTGTTAAACAGATAAAAAGTAGTATCAATCGAATTGATTCTCAAAAGAAAACACTTTTGTCTCTTGGTTTAGGAAAAATAGGAAAGGAAGTGACACATGAGTCTAATCCATCAATTATTGGTATGATTAAAAAGGTAAGTCACTTGGTTGAAATAAAGGAATTAAAAAAATGAGTTTAAATAATTTAAAACCCGCTTTGGGTTCTGTTCAAAAAAAAGGAAAGAGACTTGGAAGAGGACAAGGTTCAGGAAAGGGTGGGACTTCTACTAGAGGTCATAAGGGAGCTAAATCAAGGTCAGGATATTCTAAAAAGATTGGTTTTGAGGGAGGTCAAATGCCTCTTCAAAGACGTATACCTAAATTTGGTTTCAAAAATATTAATAGAAAAGAATACAGAGTAATCAACTTGGATACACTACAAAACCTAGTCAAATCCAAGAAGATTAATAAAGAGATTTCTATTGAAAAGATGATAGATTTAGATTTGGCTAATAAAAATGATTCTATTAAAATTTTAGGACGTGGTAAACTTGAAACGCCTCTTAAAATTTTTGGACATAAGTTTTCAATGTCTGCAAAAAAATCTATAGAATCTTCAGGAGGAGAAATTGTAATTGTTAAGTAACAATATGAAAAAGTTTTTAGACACATTAATAAACATTTACAATATAGAAGAATTAAGGGGAAGAATTATAACTACCCTAACTCTTCTTTTAGTTTATCGTGTCGGAGCACAAATTGTTCTTCCTGGAATTGATTCTGTTCAATTATCAGAGTTATCAAGTAACACTAGTACTGGAATTTTAGGTATACTTAATGCTTTTACTGGGGGAGCTTTTGCAAATGCCTCCGTTTTTGCTTTGGGAATTATGCCATATATTTCTGCCTCTATTGTAGTTCAGTTGATGGGTATTGCTGTACCTTATTTGCAAAAGCTTCAGAAAGAAGGTGAAAGTGGAAATAGAAAAAGAAACCAAATTACACGCTGGCTAACGATTGCGATTTGTGTCGTCCAAGCCCCAGCATATTTATACGGATTAAGCGCCCTAGGAGTTCCTGATAGCGCTTTCATCATTGGAAGAGGACCTTTATTCATGTTTTCTTCTGTGATTATACTAGTGACAGGTTGTATTTTCGCGATGTGGCTTGGAGAAAAAATTACTGATAAGGGAATTGGCAATGGAATTTCAATACTAATTATGGTTGGAATAATAGCTAATCTTCCATTATCTTTTGCACAAGAATTTGTATCTAGAATGTCTGGAACCGGTGGCTTGATGATGATTTCAATAGAAATTGTTCTTTGGGTAGTTACAATACTCTTATGCGTTTTATTAGTTATGGCCGTAAGACAAATACCAGTTCAATACGCTAGAAGATCAGTTTCGGGAACAAATGAAAAAAATCTTTATGGGACTAGACAATATATTCCACTAAAACTTAATGCTTCTGGAGTAATGCCTATAATTTTTGCTCAGGCATTAATGTTTGTCCCCTCTTATATAGGAAGTGCTATCAATACTACTTCAACAGGTCAATGGATACAAACAAATTTTTCTGATATTTTTGGACTTTGGTATAATATTTTATTTGCTATTTTAGTAATTATATTCACTTACTTCTATACGGCAATCACTGTTCCAACTAATAAAATGTCAGATGATCTAAAACGTAGTGGTGGTTTTATTCCTGGGATCAGACCTGGTTCTGAAACATCTGATTTTTTAGATACAGTTATGTCATATATAACTTTTCCTGGCTCACTGTATCTTGCAGCAATTTCAGTTTTCCCGGCAATAGTAGTTCAAATGAATATGCAACAGGGATGGGCTCTTTTTTATGGAGGTACTTCTCTTTTGATAATGGTTGGCGTAGCAATTGATACAATTCAGCAGGTAAATGCGTATTTGTTGAATAGACATTACGATGGTCTTTTAAAATCAGGAAAAACTAGAAGATTATAAAATTATGGCAAAGCAAGAAGCAATTGAACAGGAAGGGAAAATAGTAGAGGCATTATCAAATGCAATGTTTCGCGTAGAATTAGAAAATGGTCATATTGTTACAGCGCATATATCTGGTAAAATGAGATTGCATTATATTAAACTTTTGCCTGGAGATAAAGTTAAACTAGAGATGAGTCCTTATGACTTGTCTAAGGCTAGAATTACATTTAGGTTTTAAATTAATAGTTATGAAAGTAAGAGCTTCCTTAAAAAAAAGAAGTATAGATTGTAAAATTGTTCGTCGAAAGGGACGATTATATATAATAAATAAAAAGAATCCAAGATTCAAACAAAGACAAGGATAAATTATGGCAAGAATATCAGGGGTTGACATTCCTAAACAAAAAAGAGGCGTTATCGCATTAACTTATATATATGGTATTGGCAGGAGTCGTGCTCAATCTATTTTAATCAAAGCAAACGTAGACCATGAAACCAAAGTTGCTGAGTGGACAGATGAGGAAACATCAAGGATACGGGAAGTAGTATCAAATCTTAAAATAGAAGGTGAGCTAAGATCAGAAGAACAATTGAATGTAAAGCGATTAATGGATATTGGTTGCTACAGGGGGATAAGGCATAGAACAGGATTGCCTCTTAGAGGACAAAAAACTAAAAATAACTCTCGAACAAGAAAGGGTAAAAGAAAAACAGTCGCTAACAAGAAAAAAGTTACTAAATAATATAAATTATGGCTAAGGCTTCGGGTAAAAAAAGGAAAGTAGTTGTAGAATCAGTAGGCGAAATACATATAAATGCTTCATTTAATAATATTATAATTTCGATAACTAATTTAAAAGGTGAAGTTATTTCATGGTCATCAGCAGGAAAGATGGGTTTCAGAGGGTCTAAAAAAAACACTCCCTATGCAGCTCAAGTTGCAGCTGAGGACGCATCAAAAGTTGCCGTTGAAAATGGATTACGCAAAGCAAAGGTCTTTGTCAAAGGCCCAGGAAACGGTAGGGAATCAGCTATAAGAACAATTCATAATAATGGAATTGAAGTAAGCGAAATAGTTGATGTTACCCCTATGCCTCATAATGGATGCAGGCCTCCAAAAAGAAGAAGAGTCTAAAAAATATAAATTAAATAAATTAATTATGGCTAGATATATTGGTCCAAAGTCAAAAATTTCTCGAAAATTTGGTGAACCTATTTTTGGAGCTGATAAGGTATTAGAAAAAAGAAATTACCCTCCTGGACAACACGGTAATGATAGAAGACGTTCTAAGAAATCTGAATACGCAATTCAGTTAATGGAAAAACAAAAAGCAAAATACACCTATGGAATTTTGGAACGACAGTTTAGGAATATTTTTAAAAAAGCAAGTAGCAGTAAGGGTGTTACTGGAGAAGTCCTCTTGCAAATTTGTGAGTCTCGCCTAGATAATGTTGCTTACCGTTTAGGAATTTCTCCAACAAGAAATGGAGCAAGACAATTGGTAAGCCATAAGCACATAACTGTTGATGGAGAAGTTGTTAATATCCCTTCATATAATTTAAAACCAGGACAGATTATTGGAATACGAGAAAGGTCAAAATCTTTAAAAGCAATTATTGCTTCTCTTGAGTCTAATAATTCTAATTATGATTGGCTTACATGGAATCAAGATAAATTTGAAGGAATTTTTGTTAATCAACCAGAGAGATCTCAAATTCCAGAAAACATAAAAGAACAATTAATTGTAGAATTGTATTCAAAATAATTTAATAACTAATAATAGATATGGCAGTATTTAATTTTCAAAAACCTGATAAAGTAATTATGATTGACTCTTCTGAGTTTGAAGGCAAATTCGAGTTTCGTCCTCTTGAACCAGGATATGGTCTAACTATAGGAAATGCTCTAAGAAGAGTTCTCCTTTCTTCTTTGGAAGGTTTCGCTATTACGTCGGTAAAAATAGATAACATTGAACATGAATTTTCAACTATTCCAGGAGTAGTTGAAGATGTTACTGAACTAATTTTAAATTTAAAGCAAATTCGATTTAAGCGTCAGATCGATGATGTAGACGATGAGAAAGTCAACATTGTTGTTGGAGGACAAAATCAGTTAAAAGCTGCTGAATTCCAAAAATTTATTTCAGGATTTCAAGTATTAAATCCTGACTTGGTAATTTGTAATATGGAAGAAGGAGTTCAGCTTAATCTTGAAATTGTTATTGAAAAGGGCAGAGGTTATGTACCTGCTGAGATTAATAAGAAGTCTAGTTTACCTTTTGGATCAATATCAATTGATTCCGTTTTTACTCCCGTTAAAAATGTGAAATATAGTATTGAAAATTTCAGAGTTGAACAGAAGACGGATTATGAAAAATTAATCTTTGAAATCATTACTGATGGTTCAATTCATCCAAAGGATGCTTTGACTGAGGCTGCTAAAACATTAATTCATCACTTTTTACTATTTTCAGATGAACGAATTACTCTTGAAGCTGATGAAATTGCTCAAACTGAGACTTATGATGAAGAATCTCTTCATATGCGTCAACTACTTAAAACTAAATTAACAGATATGGACCTCTCAGTTCGTGCATTGAATTGTCTTAAAGCTGCAGAAGTTGATACTCTTGGAGATTTAGTTTCATATAATAAAAATGATCTTATGAAATTTAGAAATTTTGGCAAAAAATCTCTTACTGAACTGGAAGAATTAGTCCTCCTTAAAGGACTTTCCTTTGGTATGGACTTATCAAAATACAAGTTAGATAAAGAATAAAATGAGGCATTCAAAAAAAATAATAAAATTAGGGAGAAAATACGCTCATAGAAAGTTTATGTTAGCGAATATGGCTTCTTCTTTAATTGAAAAAAAGAGGATAAATACAACTTTAACCAAAGCTAAAGCTCTCAAAAATTTTTTTGAACCACTAGTTACAAAATCTAAAACTGATACAACTCATAATCGTCGTACTGTTTTTCGTTCTTTAAGAAATAAAGAAGCAGTTTCTGAGCTATTTCGTAATATTTCAAAAAAAGTTGGAAATAGACCAGGCGGATATACAAGAGTAGTGAAACTAGGTAATCGTCTAGGAGATAACGCATCAATGGCAATGATTGAACTAGTAGATTATAACCAAACTTACAAATTAGATAAAAGTGAAAAGAAAAAGTCTACAAGAAGAGGAAGAAGAAGTAAGAAAAAAACAGATGACATAGATAAAGTCAATAAAATTGAGTCTGTAGACAATTCTATTAATAATGAAAAAAATCAAGTGGGTTCTAAAAAGGTAGAAGAAAAACCTATTGATCAGACTGAAGATAA
>Ga0111541_10000218_pt1 | contig 18340 bp, 13 predicted proteins | sample Knorr_S7_td_DCM__FD_83039 | JGI IMG/M metagenome (GOLD analysis project Ga0111541, IMG submission 83039) | Marine microbial communities from Southern Atlantic Ocean transect - Knorr_S7_td_DCM_ad_131m_LV_B (version 2) (version 2) | ecosystem: Environmental > Aquatic > Marine > Oceanic | place...
ATTTATGCGAACCGCAATTGGTTCAAACAACATCGATTCCTGTAATCGAACTTGACACGCTCCCAGTGTCGTCGGTCTGGCGACAGTGTTCGGAGCCGGTGGAGGTACTTCCTCGTATCGAGAGGTGGAGGAGGCCGAGTTCATCCTGCTCTGGGGCTCAAACGCTCGGGCCGCCCACCCAATCTATTTCCACCATGTACTGAAGGGCATCAGCAACGGTGGCTCAATGTACGTCGTCGATCCGCGGCGCACTGATTCTGCAAAATTTGCTGAGACTTGGCTTGGAATCAACGTTGGCTCCGACATCGCCTTAGCAAACGCCCTGGCCCGCGAAATCATTAGATCAGGCCTTCATAACACTGAATTCATAGAGCACTCGACTACCGGATTCGACAAATTTGCGGACCACGTTGAGCCATACACCTTAGATTACGCCGCTAGCGCAACAGGAGTGGACGCAGGTGCAATCGAAGACCTAGCACACCGTTACGCCATGGCGGCCTCAGCCCAGATTCTTTGGACCCTCGGCATTACCGAGCACCACAATGGCGTTGAGAACGTGCTCTCCCTATGCAATCTCGCTTTATTAACCGGTCACGTTGGCCGCTGGGGCTCGGGCCTTGTGCCGCTCAGAGGACAAAATAATGTTCAAGGCGGCGGGGACATGGGAGCGCTGCCCAACAAACTTCCGGGCTTCCAGGATGTCGACGATGCGGCAGCTCTTCGAAAATTTGAGGCTATCTACGGGGTCCCGCTGAATCCAGAACCCGGTTTACACCTAACCTTGATGTTCGAGGCGATGGCCCGAAAGGCCTTGACGGGCCTGTACATCATCGGAGAGAACCCCGCTGACTCTGAGGCCGATGTACAGCACACCAGAGATCTACTGCGAGGGCTCGACCTACTTGTAGTGCAGGATATTTTCATGACCCGCACCGCGGAGCTCGCAGATGTAGTTCTCCCTGCCTCCGTGGGATGGGCCGAGTCCGACGGCACCGTAACTTCTAGCGAACGTCGAGTTCAGCGCGTGAGGCCGGCAGTTACACCACCAGAGGGTGCGCGCCATGACCACGAAATCATTGGGCAGTTAGCGGAGCGGTTCGGTGCCTCCTGGCCATCGTCTACCCCTGAAGAACTTTGGGATGAACTTAGGTCACTATCGCCTATGCACAAGGGAATGACGTACGCACGACTTGAACAAGGAGAAGGACTGCAGTGGCCCTGCCCGGACCTGGACCACCCCGGAACTCAATATCTCCACGCTTGGCTCTGGGAAGAGGACCTTGGGGGCCGTAGTCCGGCGCCGTTCTCTTTAACTAACCATGAAGGCCCCAAGGAAAAGCTCACGCCTGACTTTCCCCTCCGTCTAACGACGGGCCGAGTCCTGGACTCCTACAACACAGGAGTGCAAACGCGTGGCTACAGCTCTCCTATCCGTTCTGGGGTTGACCTCGAGATTAGTCACCAAGACGCACAAAGGCTCGACCTCGCCCAGGGGGAGCGGGTAAGGGTTTCGTCTCCCCGAGGTAGCGTTGAGATGACCATTTCAATTGACAAAGACCAAGCCGAAGGGCTCGCTTTCACCACCTTTCACTTCCCGGAGCTCGTCGACCTGAACGTCCTAACAAATGACCAGTGGGATCCCTTGAGTGGCACCGCAGAATTCAAAGCGGCGGCGATTCGGATAGATAAATTGGCGGGCACCAGTAGTGGCTGATCTGAAGTTCAGTGATGCCGAACCAGACGACCAGGAACGCGCAGTGGTAGACGCTCTGGTTCAACAGCCGCCAGTCATAAGACAGAGTGAACGGGTGGTTCTGGGAGGGATTCGACGCGCTGATCAGGCCCGACATCTCTTACTACCCGGACTCCATGGCCTCAATAACGCGCGAGGATGGATTTCCCCAGGCGGCCTTAATTACCTTGCCGAGAGTCTGCAGGTCCCACCGGCCGAAGCCTTCGGCGTCGCCTCGTTCTACGACTTGTTTGAGTTAGAAGAACCTGGTCTACCAGGACCGCGTCACCACGTTTGTGTTGACGCCAGTTGCGCGTTATCTAACGCAGCTGAGTACGCCCAAAGATTGAGATCTGAGGGCCAAAACGTCCATGAGGGCCCTTGTCTTGGCCAATGTGAGAATGCCCCGGCTTTATTCGTTCAAGCAAGGAACTCCGAGGCCCTCGACGTGACCGCCACCAAAGAGGATGAGCCAAAATTCAACACGCAACTGGCCAATAGGCTGCTTCGTCGGTTCGGCGTAGTTGATCCCGGAAGTCTTGGGTCTTACCGCAGCCACGGGGGCTACCAGGCGCTCGAAACCGCACTCGCTATAGGAGGGGAAGAAACCCTTCGCCTGATAACAGATGCCGGGCTCACCGGTCGGGGCGGAGCTGCGTTTCCAACCGGACGCAAATGGCAGGCAGTCGCCGATCAAGACCACATTCACAAATACGTGGTCGCCAACGCCGATGAAAGTGAACCGGGAACATTTAAAGACCGAATGATCATCGAAAATGATCCCTTCGCTCTAATCGAAGCGATGACCATCGCTGGGGTCACCACCGGCTGCACCAAAGGGTGGATCTATATCCGAGGCGAGTACGTAACTGCGACGAAGCGACTTCAATCCGCCATCAAACAGGCCTACGAAAGCGGGTTCCTGGGCGCCAACGCCCTTAATGGAGCCTTTACGTTCGACATAGAGCTACGCCAGGGTGCAGGCGCCTACATATGCGGAGAAGAGACAGCACTATTTAACTCAATCGAGGGTTTCCGTGGTGAACCGCGGAGCAAGCCGCCCTTTCCTACCGATCAGGGACTCTTTGGTTGCCCAACCATCGTCAATAATCCGGAAACGCTCATCAATGTGTTGGAAATCGTGAACTACGGCGTGGAGAGTTTTCGCTCTGTTGGTACAGCAGATTCGCCGGGAACGAAGCTGTTTTGTCTCTCGGGCGACGTGGCCCAACCTGGGCTCTACGAGGCGGCCTTCGGTCTACCACTCAATGAGTTACTCAACACAGCAGGTGTCCTAGTCGGAGACGTCCAGGCGGTTCTACTTGGGGGAGCAGCGGGTAGCTTTCTCGGGCCACAAGGCCTTGATCTCCCCTTGTCTTTCGAAGGCACTGCGCAACGCGGCGCAACTCTCGGCTCTGGTGCAGTCACCGTGTTTTCGAGAGACGTTGACCTCTGGCCCGTCCTGGTGCGGCTGGCGAAGTTCTTCCGCGACGAGTCGTGCGGGCAATGCGTGCCATGCAGAATCGGGACCACACGTCAACATGAAGTACTACTGCAAATACAGGGCACTGCGCCACAGGAATCAACGAGGGACCTGTTATCTGATCTCTCCCTTGTCATGGGCGACTCCTCCATCTGCGGACTTGGGCACACAGCAGCATCAGCCGTTCAATCGGCCTTTGCTTTGGGTTTAGTGGAGGCTGAAACGTGAACGGCAAGTCGGTCTCATTACACATTGACGATCAATTGGTAACAGTTCCCGAAGGCACCACAATTCTCGAGGCAGCCCGGACCGTCGACATTGACATACCCACGCTTTGTTGGGCCGAGAACCTCACTCCAGTAAACGTATGCCGACTCTGTGTTGTTGAGGCCGAAGCAGCTAGAACGCTTATCCCAGCCTGTTCTCGAACGTGTGAAGAGGGAGCCACTGTGCACACAGATAGCGAGCGCGTTCGCGATAACCGCCGCATGGTTCTTGAACTTCTCGACAGTGCCAATGACTTGAGCCAAAGCGAAGAGCTGCAGAGCCTTATCTCGCACTACGGAGCAGATAAAGACCGTTATACGGATCCGGCCACAGCCGCTGCGGCTCCAAAGGTGGAGGACGACTTATTCGTTCGCGCATACGAGCGATGTGTGCTTTGCTACAAATGCGTTGAGGCATGTGGCGAAGACGCTCAGTTCACGTTCGCTATAGCTATAGCGGAACGGGGCTTTGACGCGAGGGTCTCAACCGAACACGACGTTCCTCTGCCTGAATCCGCGTGCGTGTACTGCGGTAACTGCATTGGAGTCTGTCCCACAAATGCGCTCCAGTTTAAGTCTGAGTTCGACATGCGCGAAGCCGCCAACTGGCGACCAGAAGAGCAGTCCGTAACCGAAACGATCTGTTCATTTTGTGGTGTCGGCTGCACTCTCGAGTTGCACACTCAAGACAATAAGATCGTCAAGGTGACCTCACCGGCCGATCACTCCGTTACGTCCGGCCACTTATGCGTCAAAGGACGTTTTGGTTGGCAGTACGTTCAAGCCCCGGTTTATCGAGGACCGTCGTCCGATGCAGGCGAGCCTGCTAAATAATTTGGCTGCTGGCGCCCGAGTCGGCATACTTGCTGCCCCATCCGATGTAAAGGTTTTGACGTTTCTATGACAACGACCAGGCCCCTAATCACTGCTTGGTCCTTGTTTCTGGGAATCGCGTTGCTTCAGGCAGGCGTGGGACTTCAACGCCCTTTATTAGGCCTGCGCGCTGAGGTCGAAGGATTCGCCCCCATTACAACGTCCCTGGTGATGACTGCGTACTACGCGGGCTTCGTTCTGGGCACACGCTACGTAGGCAAAATACTGGATGCGGTGGGACACATCAGAACCTTTGCAGGTTTGGCATCGTTGGCATCAACGATCGTGTTGGTGCAGGGTCTGTGGGTAACTCCCTGGAGTTGGGGGCTCTGCCGTCTAACGTTTGGAGTTTGTGTTGCTGCTCTTTACGTTGTCGCCGAATCCTGGTTGAACGATTTCGCGGATAACTCAAATCGCGGAGGCCTGCTGAGCTCCTACATGGTGGTTGCAGTTGCTGCAACCATGCTGGGTCAATACTCCATAGGGTTAGCGGCGGTTACGGAGTTCACACTCTTCGCGATTGCATCAATCATGGTTTCAATGTCTCTTGTACCGGTAGCTCTGTCGAAGAGGGCGGCCGCTCCAGTCGGGATACCCGAACCGATCAGTTTTCGACGACTTCATTCCATCGTCCCCACCGGGATCGTGATCTGTGGTCTATCGGGTATGACTCTCGGTACGTTGATTGGGCTAGGCCCCGTATACGGCTCATCCCAGGGGTGGTCCGCGTTCCAAATAGCCAACTTTGTCGGCGCCCCGCTCGCCGGTTCAGTGGTCCTACAAATTCCGTTGGGTCGACTCTCGGATCGCGTACCTAGGCGCGGAGTGATGGTCATTTGTGCTTTAGGGGCAACCATCAGCTGTCTTATTGTTAGCCAACTTGACGGGCGCAATGTCTTGTCTTTAGTCGTGTTATTTCTGCTCGGTGGTCTGGCGCTCCCGCTGTATTCGATGTCAGTGGCCTATACAAACGATTGGCTTGAGCAGCAAGAGCGAACAGCGGCCGCCGCTCTGTTGATCCGGATGCACGGAGTCGGGTCCTTTTTAGGACCTTTGATTGCAGGCCTGTTGTTAGGAATTGACCTCAAGGCCTATTTCTATTTCCCAGTCGTGATCTTCGCCACTATGACTCTCTACTTGATGTACCGCATCTCCTTCCACACCGCTCCTAACCTTGAAAGCCAAACAAGGTTCATGCCTTTCCCATTGCGAGCATCGAGGATGGTTTCGGAAATGTTCGGCCGCGAAAAGCGTTAACCCTCCGGAACGTCAGCACGAAAATAGGGCGGTACTTCGGGCGGCAGGGGCGTATTGCCTAAAATCAGGTCTGCAGCCTTCTCAGCGATCATCATCGTCGGTGCATATATGTTCCCGTTGGTGATCGTAGGCATAACGGAAGCATCGACAACCTTCAAACCCTCAACACCATGAACGTTCATCGTTAGCGGATCCACTACAGATAAAGCGTCAACGCCCATTTTTGCTGTTCCACACGGATGCAAGGCAGTCTCACAGTCGCTGCGCACCCACTCGAGGATCTCTTCGTCAGACCTAATAGCGGGTCCGGGAGACAGCTCTCCACCGCTAATCCTCGCGAATGCCGGTTGCTCAAGGATTCTTCGAGCGACTTTTACTGCCTCAACCCAATCCTGCCTGTCTGCCTCGTTGTCTAAGTAGTTAAAACGAATCTGTGGCTTGGTGAGTGCATCTGGCGACTGAAGCCGCACCGAGCCTCGCGAACGGGCGTTCATAGGACCAACATGAAGCTGAAAGCCATGAGGCGCTTCTGCAACTGTGCCGTCGTATCGAACCGCTAACGGAAGGAAGTGAATCATGACGTTTGGGTACGTAGCGTGTCTAGATGAACGAACGAAGCCACCTGCTTCGAAATGGTTTGTCGCGGCGGGACCACGTCGCAGCAACCATTGCAGCCCGATCCAAGGGCGTCGCCACCTTGCGAGGTGGGGCTGCTGAGTGATTGGTTTGCTGGCTGCGTGTTGAACGTACACCTCGAGATGGTCCTGAAGATTCTCACCGACACCCGGCAATTCGTGATGAACCATGACCCCCGCCGACTCAAGGACACGCTTCGGGCCTATTCCACTCAATTGCAGTAGGTGCGGTGTGTTAATTGCGCCTGCACAACACACCACCGTTTCGCCGAGGTATTTAGTTGCTTTACTGCGAGCTGCTAAGGCTGAACCCAATCGCGCCTCGACGCCAACAACCTTTCGGTCCTGGATTATCAAACGGTCTACGTGACTCCGGGTGCGGACCGTCAAATTTTTCCGTTTGAGAACAGGGTGAAGATAAGCACGAGCAGCGCTCAACCGACGACCCCGGTAGACGTTTCGATCAAACGCTGCGAAGCCCTCTTGACGGAACCCGTTTACATCGGTTGTTAGGTCATGCCCCGCCTCTTCGCACGCACGGAAGAACGATTCGAATAGCTCGTCATTCGCAGGCCCTCGCTCTAGCTTTAACGGTCCATCGTCGCCGCGCCATTGATCACCACCGGCCATACAGCTTTCGAGTTTCTTAAAGTAGGGCAACGTGTGGGCATAGCTCCATGTGTCCATTCCGGGGGTGGCTGCCCAGGCCTCCATGTCTAGTGGGTTTCCTCTTTGAAAGATCATTCCATTTATGCTCGAACTACCACCCAGAACCTTCCCACGCGCATGGAAGACCCTCCTCTGGCCTAGATGAGGCTCCGGCTCTGTTTCATACATCCAGTCGTAGAAACGAGACCCGATTGGAAACGAGAAACCAGCCGGCATGTGAATGAACAAATCCCAGAAATAATCGGGCCGGCCTGCTTCTAGGAGAAGGACTTTGGTGGTTGGGTCCTCGGTCAACCGGTTCGCAAGTGCACAGCCAGCCGACCCGCCACCCAAAATTATGAAATCGTACATCTCAGCTACTTTCGCGGCTTGCCGGCCAAGCACAGGCTGCATTCATGCGCCGTTGGTCACGCTGCAGCGTATCCTCGCAGAAGTGGATAACAGGGACGCACACATATGATTGGAGCCGTTCTTGGGCTGTTCGCGGCGGGTTTGATAGGCCTATCCGATCTATTCGGGCGAAGAATTACACCTCGCTCCTCTCCGGTCACCACAGCTTTAACGCTGCAGCTCTTTGCCGCGCTGTCGGTACTCGGAGCGTTATTCATTTGGTCGGGTGATCTCCGTTCGTCAGCTATGGCACTGGGCGCCGTGTCCGGTATCGGCTTTGCTACAGGGCTATGTTGCTACTACTTGGGGCTCAGTCGAGCTTCATCGGCCGTGGTCGCTCCGGTTGCCGCCGTGCTGTCCGTGCTCATCCCGTTCCTTTGGGCGCTGACTCGGCGGCTAGATGTTTCCTTACTTTCGAGCATTGGGGTCTTAATCGCCCTAATGGGCCTCCTCTTCGCCGCAAATGAAGCGCTCCATGGAGGCGGTATTGCAGCAGCGCTTAAATGGGGGGTTCTATCAGGCATTGGTTACGGGGTCGGTCAAGCGGTGTTGCTAGACATCGAGTCTGCGGCTGGCCCCATCGCTATCGCTGGCCAACGAGTTGCTGCTTACCTAGTGATGGTTCCGGTCGCCTTAGCCGCAAAGGCGCACACCTTCCCTCCACGCGGGACCAGAGGTGCAGGCGTCTTAGCTGGCGTATGTGCCGGGGCAGCAAGTGTGGCTTTATTCCAAGGCCTCCGATTCGACCCTTTAGCAACCGTTACCGCAGTCGCGATCTTTCCGATTTTTACCGTTGTCGTTGGCAACGTCGTGTACCGGGACGAGGTTACGAAATGGCAAGCGATCGGCATTCTCTTTGCTGTAATAGGAACTATCGCTGTAGTGGCTGGATAGCTAACCGATCTCGTCGGGCTCTTCGTCTTTTCTTCTCGCCATGTACTCCCGCATCGCCTGGTCCGCGTCCTCGTCAAGGTCAGGTTCGTTATAGTCGCTGAGCATTTGCTTCCAAGTCCCGTTGGCCCGTTGGGCCGACGTCAATTCGCCTTCGTCCATCCACTGCTCATAACTATTACTGTCCGCTGTCGTCGATCTGTAAAACGCAGATTCGAAGTTTTCCAAGGTGTGAGCGTTGCCAAGAAAATGATCGCCGTGCGTGTTGGTGCGAAACGCGTCAAGAGCTTGACCGTTCTCGCTCATATCAACACCGTTTGCGTAGACCTCCATCATTCCCAACTGATCAGCGTCGAGAATCAGCTTTTCATAGCTGAGAGCGAGTCCTCCTTCGATCCATCCCGCAGCGTGAAGGACAAAATGGACGCCAGCTTGCATGGTCGGAAGAAGTGTGGCTAACGATTCGTACGCCGCCTGAGCATCCGGAGATTTCGATGATGTGAGCATTCCACCTGAGCGAAACGGGACCCCAACACGGCGTGCCAGTGCAGCCATCACGTATATCGCCAGCCCGCCTTCGGGCGTACCAAAAGTTGGCGCACCGGTTGCCATCGACATCGAGGAGGCGAAAGTTCCGAAGATTACGGGAGCGCCGGGACGAACCAGTTGACAAAAGGCCATGCCCGACAGTGCTTCAGCTAGCGCCTGTGCAGCGAGGCCGGCAACGGTGACCGGAGACATGGCACCGGCCAATATGAAGGGAGAAATGATGCACGCCTGGTTGTGCTCTGCGTAAACCTTGGCCGCGCCCAACATGGTCGCGTCCCACCGGAGGGGCGAGGATGCATTAATCAAGTTAGTAAGAACGGTTCGGTCCTCTAAGTCGCCACCGAACGCGAGCCGACATAGCTCAATTGAGTCGACGGCTCGTTCCGGCGCGGTAACCGACCCCATGAGCGGCTTATCGCTGTATTTGAGGTGTGAGTAGACCATGTCAAGATGCCGCTTGTTAACTGCGATATCGACAGGCTCAACGACCGTGCCACCGCTGTGGTGTATATACGGAAGTTGGTAGGTCAGTTTGACAACGTTTTCGAAGTCTTCGAGAGTGGCGTATCGACGACCTTTATCAAGGTCGGTAATGAAGGGTGAACCATAGTTCGGGGCGAACACCGTGTTCTTGCCCCCTATATGGACCGAGCGGCTGGGATTTCGGGCCGTCTGGGTAAATTCGGTTGGAGCAGAATTCTGAACCAAGGAGCGACAGAGACCCGGCGGAAACTTGACCAACTCACCTTGGACTTCCGCTCCGGCGGCCCTCCAGAGATCCAAAGCCTCTGGGAAATCTTGAAATGCAATACCAATCTCACTCAGAATAATTTCCGCATTTGCTTCTATTTGCTTGAGGCCTTCTTCATCGAGCACCTCGACTGGTTCGAGTCGCCGTTCCAGAAAAGGTTTTCCAACTAGAACGCGGTCTTCGCGCATCGCCCGACGAGCACTTCTTCCACCTGATCTGCGGCTAGTCACTGGACTAATCCTTTCGGCGGCCGCGGCGTCTCGAACTTCGGCGGCCTGATGTAGACGCTAGGGGAGAGATCGGCAGTTCCACTGATTTGGCTAGATTTGGTGTCGCCGCTGTCGCGTGGGGGAAGGCCATCGCTTCGACAAAAAGCTCCTGAAACCGCGGCTCGGTCGCAGTTTCGATCTTTTCCACGTCTTGAACTATCCCCTCGATACGGTCTCTTTCATCTCGCGAGAGAAGAAGGCGTGCTGCTCCGCCGCCGGCGGCATTTCCAACCGCTCGTACTTCATCCAGGTCGCAGTCGGGGATAAGACCCAGAACCATCGCGTAGAGCGGATCGATTTGCGACCCAAAGGCACCGGCTAGACGGATCTCGTCAGGAGAGCTTTCGTCATCGTGCTCTAGAAGAAGGTCTATGCCTGCCCGGAGTGCCGCTTTTGCAAGCTGTATCGCTCGAACGTCATTCTGCGTAACGACGATTGTTTGTTCCCTGTCGGCTTCCACACCTTCGTACAACACGAACGAAAAGGTGCGGTCATCCTCAATAATGCGCGGAGTTGACGATCTGTTATCGAGCACAGTGCCGTCAGCAGCCATTAAGCCGTTCAGGAAGAGTTCACCCATAACCTCAATTATCCCGGAGCCGCAAATGCCGGTGACCCCTGATGCTCTTACCGCTTCCGCAAATTGAGGATCATCGGACCAATACTCACAACCAATCACTTTGAACTTAGGCTCAAAAGTTTTCCCATCGATGCGGACTCGCTCGATAGCACCTGCTGTAGCGCGCTGGCCATGAGTAATCTGGGCGCCCTCGAATGCGGGGCCAGTCGGACTGGAGGCCGCCAAAATTCGATCTGCGTTGCCATACACGATCTCGGCATTGGTCCCGACATCGACCAGGAGTTGTCGCCGGCGCGATGTGGCGGTGCCCTCGCCCAAGATTGCAGCGGCGGCATCGGCCCCTACGTGCCCAGCGATACAAGGAGCGAAGTAGGTCGAGGCCATGGGGGCCGGAAGCTCAAGATCAACTGCGGGTAGCTCCACTGCTGATTCTGTTGCTAACTCAAATGGCATTTGCCCAAGAGGCACAACATCGAATCCGAGGAACGAATGATGCATTATCGGATTGCCTACTAACACTATTTCAGTGATGTCTGACAACGAGCATGCCGCTCCCTCTACTAACTCAGTAATTAGTTTCCCAACCGTATCTCGGGCCAATGACCGAAGGTTCAGCGCACCATCGTCGTTCATCATCACGTAGCTCACTCGACTCATAAGGTCCTCGCCGAGCCGGATCTGCTGGTTCATTGAGCCAGCGCTGTGCAGCACTTCACCGCTACTAAGGTCCATAAGGTGACCGGCGACGGTCGTCGAGCCAATGTCTATTGCGATCCCCAAATTGTCGAGTGACGCCCCCAAGCGAATGTGCTGAAGTGCGGTGCCGGTGGGGGAGCGCCGCAACTGAACGGTGACTTCCTCTCCGTGTTCGGGAGTCAGTTGGTCAAGGAGTACGTCACACCCTTCCTTCACCTCGTCGGGGACTATTCGCCACTCCGTTTTTAATGAATCAATAACCGAGTTAAGGCGCTCCGTCCCCAGCGCCAAATTCGGATCTAAATGGACAACGTGAAGGGTTGTGACCGGATCAAGCTTCATATCAGTGAGATTGATCTCTTTGCGAATAACGGGCGCATGGAGTTGGCTGCCCGGTGGGACATCTAGAACTACGGACCCGTGTATGCGTGTCTGGCAGCCCAAGCGTCCGTCGAGCTCCAATGGGCGGCGACCCTGATATTGGAGTTCAGAATCAGTTAAATCATTTAGATCCTCGGGGGTGGGTGTTAGGGACCATTTCGCAAAGCTGCCAAAAGAGGGCACAATCTGACAACGGCCGCATACTCCACGGCCACCACAAACGCTATCGAGGTCAATGCCGGCCTCGCGTGCGACGTCTAGCACTGTGGCTCCGTCCGATGCCTGTGCTTCAATGCCGCTTGGTGTGAAGATGACCCTACGTGACAAAGCCATTATTAGCCCGAGTGGCTACGACGCAGTATTGCGTCGTCGGTTCCTTCGTGCACTTCGACCAGAGCCTTCCACTCCTGGGTCCCTGTGCTGTGAAATCCACGCCGCACAGTTCTCGTCGTTGCCCATTAACACATCGGCTCCCATTACGGCCGCTTTAACTTCTGCATGGAGTGGATTCATGATTGCGGAGGTCATGCCAGCGCCAATAGCCATTGAAAGGAACGTGCCCGTAACAATGTGGCGGTTTGGTAAGCCGAAACTTACGTTGGAGGCGCCGCAAGTCGTGTTAACTCCCAACTCATCTCGAAGTCGTCCTACGAGTCGAAACACTTGACGCCCGGCGGTTCCCATAGCTCCGATCGGCATGACTAGTGGGTCGACCACCACGTCTGCAGTTTGGATACCAAAGTCATTTGCCGCCGAAACGATCTTCTTTGCGACGTCAAAACGCACGTCAGGGTCTTCACTAATTCCCGTCTCATCGTTCGAAATCGCTACCACTGCGGCGCCGCTTTGCGCCACTAAGGGCAGCACTCTCTCGAGCACCTCCTGTTCACCCGTAACTGAATTAATAAGCGGTTTTCCCTCGTAAGCATCGATTCCGGCCTCTAAGGCCTCGATTATCGAAGAATCGATCGATAGTGGCACGTCCGTAACGGACTGGACTAAACGCACCGCCTTAGCGAGCAATGCTGGTTCATCGGCTAGTGGTATCCCAGCATTAACATCGAGCATTTGTGCGCCTGCCGAGACCTGGGCTATCGCATCTGCCTCTACGCGTGAAAAATTATCGTTCTTCATCTCCTCAGCGAGGAGTTTCCGACCTGTTGGGTTAATCCGCTCGCCGATCATCACAAAAGGGCGCTCAAAGCCGATTACCACTTCTTTAGAGCCGGAGGATATGACCGTATCTGTCACGTTTGGTCCCTTTCTTGGCGCCCGCTAATAAGGGGCCTTTCCTGTGTATTTGTAGAGTCAGCGAAATCCTGGCCTAAGCCGCCGTTGCTCACCAACCGTTCGAGTGCGTCGCGGTCGTAGCGGTCTTCTAGGGATCTAGCGAGAGCGACCAACTCCGTTTCTAGATCTCCGGACAGCGGCTCGGGGTGACGTCTCCACTCCTGCACATACGCCGACGTTTCCGTTAGCCCTGCGACCGTGGCGGCTCGGTCGATTGCATGTTGGAACCGGTCCGACAAGAGCAATTTTTCGCGCTGATCTCCACTCTCGGCGGTCACTTGTGCCGGGATATCTCGCCAAAAGATGACCATCAACTCACTCTTACGACGCCGTCGATTGCTCATCGGATCTACTCTGACTTACTCGCTGGCAGCGTTCCCGGCGGCATCGGACTTGGTCCAGCTATTTCTAGGGCGCCTGCCAATTGACCGTACCCTGTGGCTTCAATCACAAGCGGCAGTCCGAGCCGATCGGCGGCATGATGTGCAGCTGCTACTAGTTCTGGTTCTGCTACTTGGGCTAAATACAGAACTCTTTCGTAATTGCCAAAATAAAGATCGAGCAGTTCGGGATGATGGTCGATACCCAAGACCTGAAAGACCAAACGGTCGAAATGCTTAGCTAGGTAGTCGGTTAGGTAAAAAGTCGCGGGGTTCTCTGCATGGAGCTTCTCGAAACAGCCCGGAGGTAAGTAGAACTCGTAGCAATGCGATCCGGGCAGTCGCTCAATTTGGTACTCGTCGCACAAGGAGTCGATTTCGCCGCCAGTTCCGCAGTCGCCGTAGCCCAGCAGGATGCGATCATACTTCGAGGCGTGTATCTCGAGCCGCTTGCGTAGCTCACCGCTAATTCGTTCTGGCCGGTTGTGAAGGGATGCAGGGAGGTATTCGACTGCTATGTCCAAACCTTGGTTCAGGTCCAAGATCGCACTGACCTCTCGCGCCAAAGCACCACAACCGAGGAACAACACTCGAGGCTGGTTCATTGCGTTTGACGTTTCTTCTGGACCAGCGCTGTAGCGGTTTCCGCAGCAACGGCTGCGTCTCGACAATATGCATCAGCGCCGATCGCATCGCCGAATTCTTGATTCAAAGGAGCCCCTCCAACCAGGATGATGTAGTCGTCTCGGATCCCTTGCTCTGTCATCGTGTCGATTACCACTTTCATGTACGGCATAGTTGTGGTGAGCAGCGCTGACATGCCGAATATGTCAGGTTTATGTTCCTCTAGCGCGGCCAGATACTCGTCAACGTCTGTGTTGATACCCAAGTCAATAACCTCAAAGCCCGCTCCCTCCAGCATCATGGCGACGAGGTTCTTACCGATGTCGTGGATGTCACCCTTTACCGTGCCGACGACTATTTTGCCGGCAGGTTCGGCACCAGTCTCAGCGAGAAGCGGCCGGAGGATTTTCATCCCGGCCTTCATGGCGTTTGCTGCCAGAAGGACTTCGGGGACGAACAGTATTCCATCTCGAAAATCGATACCAACGATCCGCATACCTTCGACAAGAGCGTCATTCAGCACCTTGTCCGCAGCCCATCCCCGGGACAGCAATATTTCAGTACCTTCGACTATCTCATCGGCAAGTCCGTCATAAAGATCATCATGCATCTGGGCTGTGAGATCTTCGTCGTCAAGGGTCGACAAATCGAGATCATCATCGACGCCAGGCTCATCGCTCATCGTCACACCTCCTAGCCCTTGACGCAGTGCAGCGTCTTGCGACCGACTTACCCCTTTGAACCGCTATGTGGAACAGTACCGCATAGTGGACTATTTTCCTGCAAGGACACGCTCCAAACAGTCCTCAACGCAGGTCGCCGACGGCAACAGCTCCGTCTCGCCGGTGCCACGGGGCGTGAATTCAACCTGGCCCTGCGCCAGGCTTCTACTACCTATCGTGAGGCGATAGGGAACCCCGATCAGTTCAGCATCAGCGAACTTCACCCCGGGTCGGGCTTCTCGATCGTCAATAAGTACATCGAAGCCAGCAGCCTCGAACTCGGTCTGAACTCGAGCCGCCAATCTCGTACCTTCATCATCACCGACATCGAGCACCGTCACGAGCAAGTGGAATGGCGCGACCGACATCGGCCAAACTAGCCCAGAGTCGTCGTGGTGATTTTCAGCGATCGCAGCTACCGCCCGACCGATCCCTATCCCATAGGAGCCCATAGTGGGAACCTGCGATTTTCCTTCAGCGTCGAGCACCGAGATACCCATGGCCTCCGCATACTTACGACCGAGTTTGAAAATATGGCCAGCTTCGATACAGCGAACGATCCCCAGGGGTGCACCGCATTCAACGCAAGCTTCCCCAGACTCGACCTCTCGAAGGTCCACCCATTCCTCTACGGAGATATCGGCGTCAAGTGAGACGCCGCGATAGTGCCAATCGTTTTCGTTAGCGCCGGTAAACATATTCTTCCGGCCACGAAGGGAAATGTCTGCGAGAACCCGGAGACCTTGGACTCCAACAGCCCCGAGGCTTCCAGGCGACGCACCCAGCGCGTCAATCGTTTCCTCTGCCGTGGCAGGTCGGAGGTCGATTGCGCCGGTTGAGTCTTGAAGCTTTTGAAGATTGAGTTGATGATCCCCTCGCAGAAGCGCCAAAACAACTTGTCCGTCGAGGACCATGACCATGGTTTTTATTTGTTGCAGTGCGGTCGCTTCGCTATCGAGCTCAGTCAAGTCGGCAATTGAACGCACTCCTGGGGTGGGGAAACGCTCCAGAGCTGTGTCCGGACCCGAGTCGACTATTTCCTCCAGCCGAGAGGTTCCGCGTTCGACGTTGGCTCGATAGTCACACGCCTCACAGACCAAAACATCGTCCTCGCCTGCGGGTGACGCGACCATGAACTCGACGCTGGCAGATCCGCCCATCGAACCGGAGGAAGCTTGGACGGGCATAACATCTAGACCCAGACGCTCAAAGATGCGCAGATACGCGCCGTGGTGTGCCTCGAAAGCGATATCAAGTCCAGCGTCTTCTAGATCAAAGCTGTACGAGTCTTTCATCGCAAATTCACGAACCCTCAACAGGCCGCTTTTCGGTCGCTGCTCGTCCCGAAACTTCATCTGTATTTGGTACCAAAGTTGTGGCAATTCTCTGTACGAATGCAACGACGTCGCCAAATAAGAGAAAACTTCTTCATGGGTCATACCTAAAGCAAGGTCTGCTCCGCTTCTATCTTGGAGCCGAAACATGTCGTCACCCATAACGTCCCAACGACCGCTCTGCTTCCAAAGCGAGGCCGGATGCATCGCAGGTAAGAGAAACTCTTGGCCTCCAATTGCGTTCATCTCCTCGCGCACTATCTGCGCGACCTTTTCGTGGACACGAAAACCCAACGGCAACAAGCTGTAATGCCCTGCATGCAGTTGCCGAATAAAACCTGCCCTAACAAGTAACTTGTGGCTAGCTGCCTCAGCATCGGCCGGCGCATCACGCAAAGTGGGGATAAAGGCAGAAGACCAGCGCATATCCACACTGTACGGCACTACAGCCTGTTCCAAGAAGGCAATCGGAGCCCTTTAAGTGGTCTTTGTGACGAAATAGCGGTATCGTTAAAACCCGTTGGTCCTGTCTGCGACTCAGGTGGTGACCGACGGAACATCGACATTGGGTTGGCCGAAGCTTCGGATACCGCTTTGACGAACACTTTCATCGATGGGCCAGTGCACCTCACAACGTGTCACGCAGTTGCATCACCGTGAAGTTGCGCCATCCGACATACAGCGACACTAAGAAGAAGCGAAGTGGACGCAAGAAATCCGACAATACAGCTTGAGAGACCCAACACTGACGCCGCGCAGCGGCAGTCCCTCTTGGCGACCCTTTCGTGGAGTCAAATAGCCAAGCTGGTTCGAACGGAAGCGGACGGGCTAGCCGACCCGAACGAGCTAGAACAACTAGCTTCAGACCCGATCCGTTGGCGGAACGTCCTCACGGACATGATCGAAGATTTAGAAGATCGCATGCACTCAATCCGCCGGTTGAAGGGGCCCCAAAGAAAGCAGGTAATCATCGACTTTGAGGGCGAGTTCACACTGTTAACCGATGCCTACGAGCGGGCTACCGGTGAGCCATACACTGTCGACGACGACACTGACCCCTCACCATCTATCCCTGTCGATGCTGTGCCAGAACCAGCCGCCCTTCAGCTGTCCTGGACGGGCGGTCGGGTAATCGCATGGGCAGCGGGCGCATTTACCGAGGGGGAAGCCCCCGAACAGATTCTTGAACGACTGGTAGCTGCAGGAGCACCCGAAACTGCTTGGGAAGACTACCGCCGCATCGAGTTGCCAACCGGCTTCACTGCGCCGGCGTTGTGTGCTCAAGTAGGCGATGTATTGGGCTGGCTTGCAGCGCTATCGACGCAACCGTGGGAGGACGCTGCCGACAAGACTGGCTTCGACCACGAGCTCGTTACTTCTACCCAAACAGACGACGATGCTCATGACGCCACGACCTCTGAGCTAGTTCCCGGAGAGGTAGGAAACCGGGCGAACATTCAACAAATCGGCGCTAGCGCTCGCTGGTTAAGCCTTGTCGCAGCGACCGCTGTGGGGCTGGTCGCCCAAGGACGGACCGTTCCTAAGTTGCAGCGAATTCGGAAGAGACGAAACAAACGAAATCGAAACAACAAGGGAGAATTCATCGTCCAATGGATGCCAGGCATCATCAACAAAGACCGACTCGAGGCTTTCGCAACCTCATTACCGGGTGCAGTTACAGCCGCTGACCCTGGTCCCGATGCTCGCGCAGTTGTTCAATCAGCACTAACAGGGATGATAAACGCAATAGTAACGAGTGCAGCTAGCCGTCTCGATGTTCCCGCACCCCCGCCAGATCCCAAAACCAAGGCGGAAATAGCGGAAACCTTCCTGGCAAACCTCGGCGGCAAACCATTCAGCGCAGCTGCGGACCACGGGTCCGACCTCGCCAGAAAGCTTGAGCAATGGGCCCGTCCCGTAACCGCAGTCGCCAAGTACGCCCTTATTGTGCAGCTTGACGAGCCCGATGAGTCAGGGGCCTGGCAGCTTAAGGTCCTATCCCCAGGTCCGGAAAATTCGCTTGACCCAGTCGAAGTGGCCATGGTCAGCGGATCCAACACACGCAGAACCGAGGTTAAAGGTCAGTACACCAGGCTCGAAAGAATGGTGCCCGCACTTTTGCGGCCGGGCGGCCGCCGACGCGGCGAAGTGTTGCTCGATCAAGATGAAGCATGGGACTTAATGTCCAACACAGGACCGGCTCTCGAGTCAGCCGGATTCGATGTACGAGTCCCCGCTCTATCCCGCCGTCGCCAGGTCGCCCAGTTAAGACTCACCGCTGAGGACGCCGACAGCATCGTAGGCGCCCAACATTTAACCGCTGTTAGCTGGAGTGCCGTATTTGGAGAAGTTGAGCTTTCCGCATCAGAAATCCAAAGACTCGCCATGCAGGCGAAGCCCCTGGTCCAATCGCGCGGCCGGTGGGTCGCTCTTGACCACGCCGACCTGGCCGAAGCAGCGGCAGCTTTAGCTGAACGAGCAGAAACCACGGAACTGACCGGCGCAGAAATGCTGCGGCACGCCCTTGGACTCGAAGGTGGCGGCGTCACTGGCGGCGTTAGCTTG
>Ga0111541_10000219_pt1 | contig 18337 bp, 20 predicted proteins | sample Knorr_S7_td_DCM__FD_83039 | JGI IMG/M metagenome (GOLD analysis project Ga0111541, IMG submission 83039) | Marine microbial communities from Southern Atlantic Ocean transect - Knorr_S7_td_DCM_ad_131m_LV_B (version 2) (version 2) | ecosystem: Environmental > Aquatic > Marine > Oceanic | place...
CATTATACATAGGCATTCTATTTTTTGCCCACCAGTCATGTTCTCCAAGCATAAAACCATGATCAGTTGTGAGAATTAAAGCAGTGTTATCCCATAAATTATGTTCATCAAAGTAATCCAAAATAGTTCCTAACAAATAATCACATAAGCCTACCAAGGCTAAATAATTAGCTTTAAGTTCTGCTACTTCATCGTCTGCTTCTTTTACTTTATCATACTGTGGCCAATCTAATCTTGGGCCGCGATAGTTTGTTTTAAATTTTTCTCTAAATCTTTTTGGGGCAAAAAAAGGTTCATGAGGATCAAAGGTTTCTAATTGTAAAAACCATTCATCAGCATTCTTATTTGTTTGAAGAAAATCAAGGGCAGAATTAAAACATTTGACAGAAGGGAAGTCTTTTTCTTCTTTTATAAATTCACTATTTACAGCATAACGATAATAACCAGATTCCCTATTTTTTAAATCTAATTGTGATTTATGAAATTTTTCTCTAAATTTTTCTAATGGAGGTTGAACCATAGCTTTCCATGGATCACTTTCTTGTCCTCTTATAAAATTCCAAGAATTAAAACGGTTATGATAAGTTGCACCTCCATCTTCAAAATAATGATAATGGTCAGTAATTAAGTGTGAATAAACTTTACTTTTTCTTAATATTTCTGGAAAAGAATTATCAAATGGCTCCAGAGGACCCCAACTTCTATGCAAAAAGCTAAGTCTTCCTGAATGCATATCTCTTCTTGCTGGCATGCAAGGCATACTCCCAACATAATGATTATTAAACTGAATTGATTTTTCAGCTAAGCGGTTAAAGTTTGGTGTTTCAAGATATTTGCCACCATAAGAATTTAACATTCTTAAATTTAGAGAATCAAATAAAAGAAATACAGTTTTCATATTATACTTAATTATTCTTTAGGTTTTAATACCTTTTCATGAGGCATTACAATATCACTTTGAAAGCTAGATAAACTATTAAGTAATTTTTTTGATTGTCTATAAGGGTGACGAAAAAAACCCCATGAAGGTCCGTATCGATAAACAACAATTCTTCTTTGTCCTTTATTTATTCTTTTTGCTGAACCATGACATAAAGAGTCAACAAATAATAATGCATCACCAGCTTTTAAATATATTTCAATTGAACCAGTCATTCTTTCCGCTGAAGAAAATTCACCTTTTTTTTTCATTTTGTTTTTCTTATACTCTGGATGTTGAATATTAGATTTATGTGATGAAGGAATTACTACAGTACCTCCGTCACCAGGACCAATATCATTAAGTGCAATTAAAATATTTACTTGTGAGCAATGAAATTTACCATCTTGATATCTATAGTGATTCCTTTGGATCCCTTCAGCATTACCTGAGTGAATACCTATAGCCTCTCCAGTTCCCCTAATATTTGCAAAATTCTCATCTATGAATAGAGGACCATGTTGATGATCAAAAGTACCCTTTCCCCCAACAAATTCTAACATGTGATTTATCCATGATGGATGATCAATTAATCTTTCAAAAGGTTTGCCGGCTTCATAAATTTGTTGAAGATTTAATCCCTCTTTACCCCCATAATTGTGTCCATGTACATGTCCGTTCCATTCACCATTTTTAATTGATTGTAAATTATTAATTATTTTATTGCATGCATCCAATTCTTTTACAGAAATTGCATTTTTTATTATTATGTAACCATTTAGGTCAAAAAAATATTTTTCTAATTCTGTTGGTATTTTTTTCATTTATCACAGTAACTCAGCTAATAAAAATAATAAATTTTTAATCTAAGATTAAATTTATAAATCTTGACTTTCCTTTCCCCTTTTTATTTTTTCAGATAAATTTATTATAATTGTACTTGCATTTTTTTTAAAAAATCCTGGTATCAATGAATGTACAAAAGCCATTACTCCTGCCAATATAAGTTTTATAGAAATTTCTAAAGCAAAAAACATGTGTTTAAAATAACTTTCATTTGTTTCTTTAAGATGTTTTTTTGATGAATAAAACATATGTTAGTTTGTTTTTGTCATAGTACATAAAATTTCAAATGCTATTGTTGCAGCAACAAGGGAAGTCATATTATTTAAATCAAATGGAGGAGATACTTCTACGACATCAGCTCCTATAAAATTCATATTACTTAATCCTCTAATAATCATTTGCGTTTCTCTAACATTAAAACCACCCACCTCGGGAGTACCTGTTCCTGGTGCAAATGTTGGATCAATACCATCTATATCAAAAGTAAAATATGTAGGAGTATCACCAATAACATCTTTAATTATTTTTAAAGTCTCATTAAATCCTATTTTGTAATATTCATCTGTTGTAATAATCGTGACACCTTGTTCTTTAGCCCAAGTTAAATCATTAGGATCATACAGACCGCCTCTAATCCCTAAGATAACATATTTTTTTGGATCAATTAAATTTTCCTCAATCGCTCTCCTAAATGGCGTTCCATGTGTATATTTAAAGCCACCAAAGTAAGTATCATATGTGTCTGAATGAGAGTCAAATTGAAACATAGCTATTGGTTTATTTTTTGCTATGGAACGAAGTATTGGAAGAGAAATTAAATGATCACCACCAATTGACAAAGGTATAGTTTTAGAATTTACAATTTTTTCATAGAAGCCTGTAATTTTATTCATTGAGTCCTCTAAGTCTGCTGGATTTACTGGGCAATCACCAATATCTGCTATTTTAAATTTATCATATGGGCTTTTTAGAGATTTTGGATGGTATGTTCTTATCATAGATGATGCATTTCGAATTTCACGAGGACCATGTCTGGCTCCAGGTCTATTTGTTGTACCACCATCCCAAGGGATGCCACATATACAATAATCTAATTTGTTTAGATCTTTTATAATTGGTAAGCGAAAAAAAGTTGCTATATCCGCAAAGCGTGGAGTTTTCATGCTTTCTAAAGGTTTTATTTGAGTCATATTTTATTGTTATGATATAAAGAAGATAAATTTACAACATAAAAAGTAATGAACGTAGCTAATCTTTCTCCAGACTTAAAAATACCTGAAGATGATGGAGGCTGTAATCACCTAAAAGGTTTCAGATTACCTTCAATTTCTTTACCTAATCAAGATGGCAATTTATTAAAATTAAATAGAGATGATACTTTTCGAATTGTATTATATTGCTACCCAATGACTGGCAGACCTGATAAATCATTACCAAAGAATTGGAACAATATCCCTGGAGCAGTTGGCTGTACTATAGAAACTTCTAGTTTTAGAGATAATTATGATAAAATTATTTCCTTAAATGCTGTTCCAATTGGACTCAGTACACAGTCAATTGATGATTTAAAAGAAATGACCGAAAGATTATCTGTGCCTTATGATATTTTAAGCGACATAGACGAAAAATTCATAAACAATTTAAATTTACCAACATTTACAATTTTAGAAAAGAATTATATAAAAAGATTAACTATGATTATAGAACGTTCTATTATTAAAAAAGTTTTTTATCCAATTGCTTCTCCTAAAAAACATATTATTGAGGTTATTGAATGGTTAAAAATAAACTAAAAATAAATTTATTTGTAATTTTGTTTTTTTTATTAACAAGTAATTTATTTGCTAATCCTGCTACCGACCAATGGTCAGATACTGATAAGACTTATAAAGATTTAATTGAAGAAGGTTTTGAAGTTAAAGGTTATGCAATAAATAAAATTGAATCTGAAACTGGTTTTACATTAATTTTATTTGTTACTGTTCTGCAAAGAAAAAATGATGTTTATGAATGTCAAGAATATCAAACTATAGATCAAATGTTAGAAACATTAGATTTAACTATAATTTGTCGTCAATTAACACAGCCTTATGAAAGAGGAGTAGGTACATAATATTAAATTTCTTATTTACAAAAATTGATTCTATTTTTTTTAACTATATAATATAAACAATGAATAAAGCATTATTTGGCGCTGGTTGTTTTTGGGGTGTAGAAGAACACTTTAGAAATCTTAACGGTGTAATTAGTACTGAGGTTGGTTATTCTGGAGGAAATACAGAAAACCCATCTTATGAAACAGTTTGTAATGAAAATACAAATCATGCTGAAGTAGTATTAATACAATATGATGAAAATATAATAACTTACGAAGATTTATTGACAGATTTTTGGAAATGCCATGACCCAACAACTTTAAATCGTCAAGGTCCTGATCTAGGTACCCAATACAGATCAGTAATTTATTGTTTTACAGAAGAACAAAAGAGTTTAGCAATTGACTCAAAAAATTTAAATAAATCTAATTTTAATAATCCAATTGTTACAGAAATTTCTAAAGCAAAAAAATTCTACAAAGCTGAGGAATATCACCAAAAATACATTCAGAAAACTGGCAATTATTGTGCCATATAAATCGAATAGTTAAAATAATTTAGTGACTGAGGATTTTTATTATGCTTTTTTAACGGGCTGGGCTATCTTATTTTTTTTTTGGTTAATTATAATTGTATTCATTTTTCTTCGAAATCCTAAAAATTCTAAACTATCGCCAAAATTAATTTTTCTTTCTTTCTCCTTTTTTTTTATTTTATTATTACTTTTAATTTTTTTAAAAAATATCGATTCGTTTTTTTTCTAAATAATTAAAGTATATGCAACTACATATAGTAGGTATGTTTTGTCATTGTACTAACATATTGGGATTTAAGACTTTTTTTTAATTTTATGTTGAATAATAAGTATTTCAACAATATATAGCACATGAACTATTTGTTATTTTCAAAGAAATTTAGGATAAAAAAATGTCGATTTTAAAAAATTATTTTAAACAACACAGAGTTACTCATACTTTCTCTTCATGTCAGTGGCCAATTGGTGATCCGCAAGAAAAAGAATTCCATTTTTGTGAAGCATCTACAGTAACTGGGAAGCCATACTGTAAACAGCACTGTGATGTAGCATATATTGACGAAAGAGAGCTTAAAAAAGAAAAAGAAGCTCAAAAAAATCGTCGAATTGCAGCTTAGATCTTTAATTCTTCTTACTAAAAAGGCTATGAATTTATCATAGCCTTTTTTCATTATATTGACTTTACCATCTCATTTTTTTAAAATAAATTATGCTTTTTTCTGCTTTAAAAAAAATAAATTTTAGAGGGACATTAAAGATTGAAGATTCATCAAATAATGTTTTTACATTTGGTTCATCAAATCCAATTGTAAAAATAAAATTAACAAATAAATCTATAGAAAGAAGATTATTTTTTAATCCTAGTCTTTATTTAGGTGAAGGATATATGAATGAAGAGATTGTAATGAAGGAAGGATCAATAGATGATTTTCTAAATATTATTACTGCAAGTTATGATGATTTCGTTAAACACAATAGATTTTTTAAATATTATGAGTTAATCTCTTCTTTACTTAAACCTTTTCATCAAATTAACAGGTTGATTAATTCAAAAAAAAATGTTGCTCATCATTATGATCTAGATGAAGATCTTTATAAATTATTTTTAGATAAAGATATGCAGTATTCTTGTGCTTATTTTCATAATCCAAATATTAGTTTAGATCAGGCACAAATTGATAAAAAAAAACATATAATAAATAAACTTAAAATTAATGAAAACATGTCTGTTTTAGATATTGGTTGTGGGTGGGGAGGCATGGCAATAGATATAGCAAAGTTAACTGGAGCAAAAGTTAAAGGCATTACATTATCAGAGAATCAATTTTTAACAGCCAAAAAAAGAGCTTACGAAGAAGGCCTTAATGAAAAAGTATCTTTTGAATTAACAGATTATAGAAATGAAAATAAGCTATATGATAGAATAGTTTCTGTTGGAATGTTTGAACATGTTGGCATACGTTATTTTAATACTTTTTTAAAAAAAACTTATAATTTATTAAATGAAAAAGGGGTTTTTTTATTACACACCATAGGACAAAGAGGTAAGCCTACTGCAACTAGTCCATGGATTAGAAAATATATTTTTCCTGGGGGTTATATCCCATCTTTATCAGATATAATTAAACAAAGTGAAAAGTTGAACTTAAACATTACTGATATTGAAGTATTACGATTACATTACGCAATAACATTATCTAAATGGTATCAAAATGTTGTTAAAAATAAACAAAAAATAATGAAAATGTACGACGGAAGGTTTTTTAAAATGTGGGAGTTTTATCTTTTAATAAGCAAATATTCATTCATAAACATGGGAAATGTGGTTTTTCAAATTCAAATTTCAAAAAATATTAACAATTTACCAATAACAAGAAATTATATTTATAATTAATACAAATTTTATATGTTAAGTAATAAATAATATAATTTTATTTTAAAAATTAGTAAATATGCGAAATACAATAAATCAATATTCCTTTAGAGTTGGATTATTTTTGTTAATAGTTTTCATAGTGGTTGTTTTACTTTATCCAGTATTACAAAATGCATTTCTTTCAAATATATTCATAAATATAATTATATTAACTTCTTTAGTAGTTGGAATTATCTATAATGTTTTAAGATTAATTGATCTAAATAAAGATTATAATGCACTAACTAATTTTAATATTAATGGATCCCCAAAATCTTTTGTTAATTCAACAGGTCTTCTTAAAAATATTTCTAATGAGTTAAGAGAATTAAATGGAAGATTTGTATTTAAAAGTTCATCAGTAAAAAGTTCTATTGAGAATATAGATATGTCTTTATCAAGTATTCGAGAAACTTCCCGTTACTTGGTGGGCTTGTTAGTTTTTTTAGGTTTGCTTGGAACATTTTGGGGTTTATTAAAAACAATTGGGTCAGTTGGGAATGTTATAAGTGGTCTTGGTATAGATGATACAAATGTTGCTGGTTTTTTTAACTCTTTAAAAGATGGCCTTAATGCTCCACTACAAGGGATGAGTATAGCTTTTAGTAGCTCTCTTTTAGGTTTAGCTGGTTCTTTAATTCTAGGTTTTATTGATTTAAATTTGGGACAAGCTCAAATCAAGTTTAGTCAGTATTTTGAAAAAGTTCTTAATAATAATATGGCTATTGATGTAAAAAATAATGATAGTAAATTAGATGAGATAACTTCTGAATCTTTGCAAAAGATCTTTGATAATCTTGATAATGCTGTCCTTTCTTTAAAAGAAACTAATAAAAATCAAAATTCAGTTTCCGAAAATTTAAAAGAACTAAATAATCAACTTAAACAAATCCAAAAACAATCTCTAATAATGGATAAACAGTTATCTAACTTTTTATCTACTCAGCTAAATACACAATCAAGTATATTACAATTAATGAATCAACTAAATGATAATGGTATAATTGATGAAAAAACAAAAAAATATCTAAATAATATTGATAAGGGAATTCAAAATTTAAACTCGTTAAATAAAAAAAATAAATAATGCCAGCTAAATCTCTTAGACACAGACTAAGTGATAGTACGAATATTTGGCCAGGTTTTGTTGATGTATTAGCAACTCTTTTAATTGTAATAATTTTTGTATTAATGGTTTTTACTGTTTCTCAAATTTATTTGAGTGATGCAATATCTGGACGTGATAAAGCTCTTCAAGATTTAAGAAATCAAATTAATGAATTATCAAAGATTTTAGTTATTGAAACTAAAGAAAAAGAGCAAGCTCTTTCATCTTTATCTCAAACAGAGGAAGAGCTGAAAGAAAGTCAATCAAGTTTACAATCTGAGCAAATATTAGGTGAGAAACTTCAAGAAGATATTGCAAAAAAACGATCTGAAATATTTGTTCAAGAACAAAATATATTAGCTTTATCAAGCCAAATTACTGAATTACTAAAAGAGTTAAGGATTGTAGCTAAAGCTCTAGAAACTTATGAGGGAGATACAAACACATTACTTGAAACTGAAGGTTTGGGAGAAAGAATAAACAAAGCTTTAGCTTCAAGAATTGACCAATTAAATAATCTTAACCAAGAGCTAGATATAACAAATATGAAACTGTTGGAAAGTGAAAGATCATTGAAAGAAACAATTTCAGATCTAAATGAAAAAAATAATAATTTGTTAGCAATAAATGAAAGTCTTGGCCTTGAAGGTGGAGGCATAGAAGAGCAATTACTTGCTATTAAAAATAAAAATGAAGAATTAACTAATCTAAATAAAAATTTGGAAAAAATTAATGATGATTTATTACTTAGCGATAAAGAACTTCAAAATCAAATAACCGAATATCAAAAAATAACAAAAGAATTAGAAAATACAAATTTACAATTAGCATTACGTGATGAGGAGTTACAAAATCAAATAACCGAATATCAAAAAATAACAAAAGAATTAGAAAATACAAATTTACAATTAGCATTACGTGATGAGGAGTTACAAAATCAAATTTTTCAATATCAAGATTTAACTAATGATCTTTTGGCTATTAATGATAGTTTGGGTTTGAAAGATGCTTCTCTAACAGAACAATTAGATGCAATAAGATTTAAAAATCAAGAATTAGCAAAATTAAATGTAGATCTTTTAGAAAAAGATAATACTATTTTTAGTTTACGTGGTAAAATTTCAGAGTTAAATAATATTCTATCAATTTCAGAAAATAAACAAAAAGTACAACTTTCACAATTAGATGAATTACAATCTCAAGTTACTGTTCTAAAACAAGAAAATGAGACTCAAAAAGAAACTTCATTAGAGGAAATTGAACAAATGCAAGCTCAATCAACAAAGACACTTGAGCAAATTGAAAATTTATCTATTGAAATTGATATATTAAAGAAAGAAATTGCAGTTTTAAATAATGCTTTAGAGGCTAGTGAAAGTAATGCACTAATTAAAGATCTAGAAATTGAAGTTTTAGGTGAAAAACTAAATAAAGCATTAACATCAAAAGTATTTGAATTACAAAAATATAGATCGGAATTTTTTGGAAATCTACAATCCATCTTGGGCGATAGAGAAGATATAAAGGTTGTAGGGGATAGATTTATATTTGAATCAGAACTACTTTTTGACTCTGCATCTGCTGACCTGCAATTATCAGGTAAAGAGAAATTAAGTGAAATAGGCCTTACTTTAAAACAAACTACTAATCAAATTCCATCAAATATTGATTGGATTATTCTTGTAGAAGGGCATACTGATAAAAGACCAATAAATACTGCAAAATACCCATCCAACTGGGAACTTTCTACAGCAAGAGCTAATTCTGTATTGAAATTACTTTTGGATCTTGGTTTTTCACCAAATAGACTAGCTGCAGCAGGTTATGGTGAATTTTACCCAATAAGTGATGGTGAAACTGATAGTGATTATCAGCAAAACAGAAGAATTGAGCTAAAATTGACATCAAGATAACTTGCCATAAATAAAACATATAATAGACATATTATTTAATTTATGAAAAAATTTTTAACTTTCATAGCAATATTGTTTTTTTCTTTTTATTGCTATGCAGCTTGTGATGATCAACCAGCAAATGAAGTTGACTGGACTAATTGTAACTTTGTTGAAAATCTAGATCTATCAGGTTCAGGATTAGCGAAATCTGAAATGTCAGGAATTAATCTATCATTAGCTAATTTAGAAAAATCACAAATTAATAATTCAAATTTATCAGTTGGAAATTTTATTTTTACTAATTTTACTAATTCAAACTTGTATGCGTCTAATTTACAAGGAGCTAATTGTAATAATGCTAATTTTGATAATGCCAACTTAGCAAAAGTAAATTTTGAAGGGGCCAATCTTTTTACTTCCTCTTTTAAAGGTGCCAATCTTTTTGAGGCTAATCTTTTAGGAGCAAATATATCTGGCGCTATATTTGATGAAGCTAATTTATCAAATGCTATCTGGATTGATGGAAAAAAATGTGCCTTGGGCTCAATTGGATCTTGCGAATAATTCTTTCAATATTATTTATTTTATTGATATTTTCTTGTTCAACAAATGATAAAATATCTATTAAGAAAAATAATACAAAAGCAAATTCAAAAATAACTATTAACACAGGAGTAGGTATTACAATAAATAACTAGAAATATCCTTTTACTTTTTTAAAAAAAGATGCAGAACAAATCTTATGAAACTTAATTCATATTTTTTTGCATTTATTTTAGTTTTTCTTGCAGGATTATCATGGAGCTTTGGTGCTGTAGTTGTTAGACATATGCAAGATGCAAACAATTATGTGTTTCAATATTTATTTTATAGAGGTATTTCGATATCTTTAATTCTTGTATTTTATTTAATTTTAAAAGAAGGATTAAGTTTTTATAAGAATTTTCTAAAATTAGGTTTGCCTGGAGTTTTAGGTGGAATTTTTTTAGCAACGGCTTTTACTGGTTTTATTTATTCTATTACAATTAGAACTGCTGCAGTTACCCTTTTCATGTTAGCTGCAATGCCTTTTATTGCTGCAATCTTCGGATATTTATTTCTTAATGAGTTACTTAGAAAATCAACTCTTATAGCTATGATAATTGCTTTCATAGGGGTGCTTGTAATGATAATCAATGATTCTGTTTCTGGTACAGCTTTGGGTGCCATCTTAGGTTTTGTTTCAGCAACTGGCTTTGCATTGTATACGGTTACAATTAGATGGAAACCTGAAACTCCTAAATTTACAACAGTTGTACTTGGGGGATTATTTTGCGCTTTATTTGCATTTATTTGTTTAGATTTTTCATTTGAATCTTTTGAAGCAATGCCAAAAATTAATTCTTATTTAAGCTTACTCCATGGTTTAATTGTAGCAACTGGCTTAATACTCTATAGTTTAGGTGCAAAATATCTTCCTTCTGCAGAATTAGCATTGTTGTCTTTAATGGAGGTTGTTGGGGGAGTTTTATGGGTTTGGATTCCAATATTTGGAATTAATGAGACACCTTCTCTAACAGTAATTATAGGTGGTATAATTATAACTTTTGCAGTCATTTATCATGGTGCTGGATCTAAATATAAAAGAGAACCTGTTACACAATAAATTATTTCTAATTTCTTTTTTTTAATTTTCAAATATAATTAATTAAATAACAGTAATGAAAAGATTGATTTTATTAATTATTGGTTGGTCATGTGTGGGCTTAGCATTTTTAGGTATTTTTTTACCAGGCATTCCCACTACACCTTTTCTAATTGTAGCGTTGTGGGCATTTGCTAAAAGTTCAAAAAAATTTTATTCCTGGTTATTAAATCATAAAAGATTTGGGCCAATTCTTAAAAATTGGGAGTCAGATAGAGTGGTGCCACTAAAAGGTAAAATATTAATGATAATTTTCCAAATATTTGCAGTTATTATGTTTCATCTCACAGTTCAAAATATATATTTAACAATCTTGTTAGCTATAATACTATTTATTGTTGCGAGTTGGGTTATGACATTTCCAAGTGATTTAAAAAAAAAATAAGATAATAAAAATTAATTTAATTATTTTATTTAAATACTAATTTATCAAAGTCGCAACTAGGTGCAATCTGTCAATTTCACCACCATTAAAAAAATTGTGATATTTAGTGTTATCAGTGATATAAATTGATCCATCTGCAGGCATGTGATAACTTTCATTTTCTATTACCATTCTACATCCAGGATTTGTTATAATAGGAATATGAATTCTTCTTTCTGGATCTCTATGCCAACTTAAACACGAACGAGGGGGCTTCATTAAAAATCTCATTCTGCCAATATTCCATTCAGAGCTTACAATTTTGTATACTTCTTCAATATATTTTCCAATAAAAGGTTTACAAATTTCAGTATATTCAGATTCTTGAATTTCTACTAATCGCTCTTCCTCTTTCCAATTTGCATTAGGATAAGTCCAGTATTTGCCTCTTACATTACCACCATTAATAGATTTTGGATCATTAGGTTTTTGATTTACACAAATGGCATTAAAATCATATAAATCTGGATCATCTTTTGACCAATTTTTAATTTCATAAAAAATTGACAAAAATTCAGCTTTGATCTTTTCTATATCAAGTTTAAATTTTTCAATTTTTTCTATATGTTTCATAAACTATAATATAGTGCATAGAGACAAAAAGTCATATATTTCATAATATATTTTATTTGCTTTTTGGTCGCACTTTTATATTGATCAATTATTAATGAATTCGCAAAATAAAATAAGAATTTTATCTAGAAAAAGCGACTTGGCAGTTATTCAAGCTAAATTAGTAGGTTTAAATTTACAAAAAAAATTTCCAAATTTATCAATAGAATTTATTACCAAATCTACTAGTGGTGATAAAGATCTTAAAACTCCTCTTTCAGAAATGCCAGAAGCTGGTGTTTTTACTGATGATCTACGTATGGAATTAATGAATGATAAATGTGATTTAATAGTTCATTCGTGGAAAGACTTGCCTATCGATTTAGGAGAACAAACTCATATAGCTGGAACTTTAAAAAGAGCAGATCAAAGAGATATTATTTTTTTTAATAAAAAAAAAGTCGAACATATAAAAAATTCCAAAACAATCAATATATTATCCTCCTCCCCTAGAAGAGTTTATAATTTACAAAATTTCTTAAATAAATATTTTCCTTTTAAATTAAACAATATTAATTTTAAGAATATCAGAGGAAATATTCCTACTCGTTTTAATAAATTTTTAAATAATGATTTTGATGCAATTATAATAGCAAAAGCTGCAATAGATCGTTTAGTCACTAATTCATTTGAAGAATATATAAATTTATCTGTTGAAATTAAAAAAAATATAGAAAAATGTTTATGGATGATAACTCCATTATCAGAAAATCCAACTTCACCTGGGCAAGGAGCACTTGGAATAGAGACAAAGAAAAATAATAATGATTTAAATAATAAGATTGCTTCTATTACTTCATTGATAGATATAAAATGTGTTAATCTTGAAAGAGATGTTTTAAAAAATTATGGTGGAGGATGCCATCAAAAAATAGGAGTTAGTTTTTTTGAAACTAGTGCCGGCTTAATTCATTCAGAAAAGGGTCAAACAGAGGATGGTGTAAATTTTTCGGAATGGGAAATTTATAATCATAAAAAAATTAAAGATAAAAAAGTTAGTAATGATATCATATTTCCTAATAACTTAAGTGATTATAATTTTTTTGATAGAAAAGAAGTTGAAGAAAATACGGAAAAAATATCAGAAATTAAAAATCATTGTATTTGGATTTCAAGAAATTCTTCATTACCTAAAAATAAAATAATTTCAGAAAATAATATATTATGGGCAAGTGGACTTAAAACATGGCAAAAATTAGCTGCTAGAGGTTACTGGGTTAATGGTAGTTCTGATGGTTTAGGTGAAAATTTAGATCCAAATATTTCTTCTTTAACTTCTTTTCCTTGGATTAAATTAACCCATGAAGATGCTCCCCAAAGTAGAATAAAGGATATAATTAAAACCTATAAGTTGGTAGAAAGAGAAAATTCCTTCGATTTTAATGATAAAAAATATTTTTATTGGATGAGTTTTTCTGCATTTAATTTAGCTATTGATAAAAACCCTTCTATTTTAGATGCATATCATGCATGTGGGCCAGGTAATACCTATGAACAAATTAAAAAAATGATAAAAGACCCAGCGAAATTATATGTTTATTTATCTTATGAAGACTGGAAGAATGGATTAATTAATGAATAATATGTTGATGAGATTAAAGAAGAATAAAATTTTACGAAATATGTGTGTAAATACCACGTTTCTAAAAGATCAGCTTATCCAACCAATTTTTGTTAGTGAAAATATTGAAAGTAAAAAAGAGATTCCTGGTATTCCAAATAATTTTGTTATGAATTTAGAAGAATCTATTCAACAAATAGAATTAGATTTAAAAAATAATCAAAAAAATTTTTTATTATTTATGATTCCAAAAAAAAAAGAAGATAATGATTTTAATTTTAATTTTCAAAAAAATGTCATATCAACAATCAAAAATAGATTTAAAAGTGATATTTTATTATGGGCAGATGTATGTCTTTGTTCAATGACAACTCATGGACACTGCTGCTTATTTGATAATAAAAAAAATATTGATTTAAACAAAAGTCTTTCTGCCTTATCAAATATTGCTTTAAATTATTCTGAGGCAGGAATTGATGGTATAGCTCCTAGTGATATGATGGATGGTAGAACAGCTTCTATAAGAAAAATTTTAGACAATAATGAGTATAACTTAATGCCAATCATGAGTTATAGTACAAAATTTGCTAGTAACTTTTATGGGCCATTTAGATATGCTGCTGATTCTACTCCCTCATTTGGTGACAGAAAACAATATCAATTAGATTACAGAAATAAATCTGAAGCAATAAGGGCTTCAGTAAGATGTTTTAAAGAAGGCGCTGATTTTTTAATGGTAAAACCAGGACAAGGATCAATTGATCTTATTGAACCAATTAAAATTAAAACAGGATTAATGGTAGGTGCTTATCAAGTTAGTGGAGAATATGCAGGTATTGCTTTAGCTGCTGAAAAAAATCTTTTAGATTTTAATAATGCTTTACTTGAAAGTTGGCATGTAATGAAAAGAGCAGGAGCTCAGTTTATTATTAGTTATGGAGCAAGAAAGTCGAAAGAATTAGGAATAAGTGAATAATAAAAATTTTGAAAATTCACTAAAAAGAATTAGTCAAACTGTGCCGCCTATATGGTTTATGCGTCAAGCAGGAAGATACCACTCTCATTATCAAAATTTAAAAAAAAAATATAGTTTTGAGCAATTATGTAAAACTCCTGAATTAGCAGCTGAGGTTGCATATGGTCCAGTAAAAGAGTTTGATTTTGATGTTGCTATTTTATTTAGTGATATACTTTTTATACTAGAAGGCTTAGGTCTTGGTCTTAAGTTTAATCCAGGACCAATTTTTTCACAATATATAACTAAAGATAATTTTAAAAACTTTTCAGATTTAGATAAAGCTTTCAATCATTTAAATTTTCAAGCCGATGCTCTAAAATTAACTCGTGAAATGCTACCTAAAAGTAAAAGTTTAATTGGTTTTGTTGGTGGACCATGGACTTTACTTCGTTTTGCAACAGGGAAAACAAAAGAAAAACTTCAATATGAAGATTTTCATATGGAATATATGAAAAATGTAATTCTACCGTTACTTGAAATGAATATAGGACTTCAATTGAAATCTGGTGCAGAAATAGTGATGATTTTTGATAGTAGTTTATATGACTTAGATTCAGTTATATTTAGTAATCAATACATTGGTTTAATTAAAGATTTAACAAATAAATTTCCAGAAAAAATTGGTTACTATTCCAGAGGAAGAAATATTAAAGAATTAATACCTTTTATGGATTTCCCATTAGCAGGAATGGGATTTGATAAGAATATTTCTTTAAATGATGTTTTTCTAAATAGTAATTCAGGGTTTGTTCAAGGTAACTTTGATGAAAATCTCATGCTTCTAAGTGAAAATGATTTTTTAATTGAATTGAAAAAATTTATCCAAGAAATTAAAGCAATTGATAATTATAACGGTTGGGTTTGTGGTTTAGGTCATGGTATTAATAAAAATACTCCGGAAAAAAATGTTCATTTGTTTATTGAGACTATAAGAAATAAATTTAAATAAAAAATATGAAATACTTTGGTGAAAAAAATTATGAGCATGGGAGCAATGATAAAACTGGCGTTTTAATTACAAACTTAGGAACTCCTGATGCACCAGATGCTAAATCTCTAAGGGTATATTTAAATCAATTTCTTTCAGATCCAAGAGTAATAGAAATACCTAAATTTTTATGGCAAATTATTCTTAAAGGTATCATACTTCAAGTAAGACCAAGAAAATCTGCTGCTAACTATAAAAAAATTTGGACCGATAAAGGTTCTCCACTTTTAGACATATCTTATAAACAACTTGGTGGAATTAAAAAAATACTTTCATCAACACACCCTAATATTGAATTTGCCTTAGGTATGCGTTACGGCAATCCTTCAATTGATAGCGCACTTAAGGATTTACAAAGTAGACAAGTAAGACGTCTCTTAGTTCTTCCTTTATATCCGCAATACTGTGCTGCTACTACGGGTAGTACATTTGATGAGGTTACAAGTATATTACAAAAATGGAGATGGATTCCAGAACTAAGAATTATTAATCAATATTTTGAAGAACAAGAATATTTGGATGCTCTTGTTAGTTCAATTGAAAATTTTTGGAAAAAGAATAATAAACCTCAAAAAATTGTATTTAGTTATCACGGCATTCCTAAAAGATACCTCACAAATGGTGATCCATATCATTGCTTTTGTTTAAAAACGACTAGATTGGTTAAGGAAAAAATGAAACTTAATGATAATGAAATTATTACTACTTTTCAAAGTCGATTTGGAAGAGCAGAGTGGTTAAAACCATATACGTCTGAAACTCTAAAAGAACTACCAGGCCAAGGTGTAAAAAATATACATATTATATCTCCTGGCTTTAGCGCAGATTGTTTGGAAACTCTTGAAGAACTTGAAGAGGAAAATAGAGAATATTTTATGGAGGCTGGCGGAGAACAATACGAATATATCCCATGTCTAAATGATGATCAAAAGCATTTAAATTTTATTTCTAATCTAGTGTTAAAACATACCCAAGGTTGGAATATCTCATGACAGATAATCAATTTAATCAGGCGCAAGAGTGGTTTGAAGATCTCAGAGATCAATTATTAAATATCGTTACAGAAATAGATGGGAATGAATTTATCAAAACTAGTTGGAATCACAAACATGATGGTGGCGGAACAATGTCAAAAATTAAAGGACCTGTTGTTGAAAAAGGAGGTGTAAATATTTCAACAGTTTCTGGAAAATTTAATAGTGAAATGCAAAATAAAATTCCTGGAGCTAAAACAAACCCTAGCTATAAAGCTACTGGTATAAGTGTAGTGTTGCATCCTATGTCTCCTAAAATACCCTCAATGCATTTTAATACTCGCTTTTTAATGACTACTGAACAATGGTTTGGTGGAGGTATGGATATAACTCCTTCTTTAAATTTTGATAAAATAGATGAATATCATAATGGTTTAAAAATCATATGTGACGAGTACAGTCCAAACAAATATTACGAATTTAAAAAATGGTGTGATGAATATTTTTATCTTCCTCATAGAAAAGAACCAAGAGGGGCAGGAGGTATTTTTTTTGATTACTTAAAAAATAATTGGGAACATGACTTTGAATTTATAAAAAAAATTGGAAAATATTTTAGAGATTTTGTTAAAAATACACTTACTCACCTAAAAAATGAACAATGGAGTGAGGATGAAAAAAATATTCAACTTGTTAAAAGAAGTCGTTATGCAGAATTTAATTTACTTCACGATAGGGGAACAAAATTTGGTCTTGAGACTGGCGGCAATATTGATGCGATTTTGATGTCTATGCCCCCCCTGGCAAAATGGGAATAAAATGATTTATAATATTTTAAAATCTGTTCACATATTTAGTGTTATAGCTTGGATGGCAGGTTTACTATATCTACCAAGAATTTTTATGTATCATGCTGATACAAACATAACAAAAGAAACATCAGAAACATTTAAAGTTATGGAAAGAAAATTATTTTCTATCATTATGACTCCTGCATTTATTTTTACTTGGATAACCGGTCTGTCAATGACGCACTATTTAGGTTTTGATACTTGGTTAATACTAAAGTTATTTTTTGTTTTACTTTTAACTATATATCATTTTCTTTGTAGAAAATGGCTTACAAACTTTGCTAATGACACTAACAAAATCACATCGAAATTTTTCAGAGTTACCAATGAAATTCCAGCTATTTTCCTCATTGCTATTATTATTCTTGTTATTTTTAAGCCTTTTTAGCCATATTTGAATTAATTAATATTGAATTATAATTTCTTAGTTGTATTGCTAGGAAATTGAATTTCTTAGGAGGAAATAAAATGAAAAAATTAATTAATATTATTTTGGTATTGGTTATATCAGGTTTTGTTTCAACTTCGTATGCCGCTACATTAAAGTGGTCAATGCCAGGTGACTCATTAACTCTTGATCCACATGCACAAAATGAAGGACCAACTCATATGGTCTCTCGTCAAGTATACGAGGGTTTAGTAACTCCAGGTATTAACATGGAAATACTACCTCAACTTGCAGAATCATGGGATGCAACTAGTGCCGACACATGGGTATTTAATATTCGTAAAGGTGTTAAATTCCACGATGGATCATCTTTAACAGCAAGTGATATTGCTTTTAGTATTAACAGAGCAAAAACTGCTCCTTCTGATATGGTAGATTTAATTAAAAGTATTAAATCTGCAACAGCAATTGATGATCATACTCTTGAAATAAAAACTGAAGGACCTAATCCTATTCTTTTAAA
>Ga0111541_10000221_pt1 | contig 18311 bp, 19 predicted proteins | sample Knorr_S7_td_DCM__FD_83039 | JGI IMG/M metagenome (GOLD analysis project Ga0111541, IMG submission 83039) | Marine microbial communities from Southern Atlantic Ocean transect - Knorr_S7_td_DCM_ad_131m_LV_B (version 2) (version 2) | ecosystem: Environmental > Aquatic > Marine > Oceanic | place...
TCAGCAGAGTTTGCTGTTTTGAAAAGACTAGGAGTTATTTCATTGACTTTTTTGTCAGTACTCTGAGCACTCAGCATAACTGCAACTAAAAATGTGTAATTATTTTCGTGATCTAAAGGTATCTCTGGTTCTGGATACAGATTTTCTAGAGTCTTTAAAATAAATTGAATTTTATCTTTTTCCTTCAAGAATTTCACTATTTCCCTTTAAAATTGGGTTTTCTTTTTTCAATAAAAGCATTGATCCCTTCTTTTCCATCATGAGAATTAAAGCATTCAACAAATCGCTCTTGTTCGTACGATAAGCCATCTTGCAGGTTCATTTCAGAAGTTGCCTTTACACTAACTTTAGCTTTTTTCACTGCAAATTGAGATTTTTCAGAAATTGTTTTGGCTAATTCGATAGTTTTTTCTTTTAATTCTTTTGATTTATATATAGCATTAACAAGACCATATTGCTCCGCTTTACTCGCAGTAATCATGTTTCCAGTTAGAATCATTTCCATTGCCCTTCCTTCCCCTATAAGTCTAGTTAGTCTCTGAGTACCTCCAGCTCCAGGTATAATCCCAATATTGATTTCAGGCTGGCCAAGTTTTGAAGAATCACTCGCAAGTCTCATATCGCAAGACATTGCAAGTTCAAGACCACCACCTAAGCAGAAACCATCTATCATTGCAATAACTGGTTTAGACATATTAGACAAAACAGTTGTAATTCTCCAGTCTTTTTCCATTTCCTCTTTATTTTTTATTTTCATCTTAGAGAATTCTTTAATATCAGCTCCAGCGATGAATGCTTTACTTTTTGATCCTGCAAGAATACATACATCTATACTTTCATCATTATCAAATTTTTCAAAAGCTTCAGCTAAATTCCTGCGTACTTCTGAGCTTAGACTGTTTAATTTATCTGGGCGGTTAACAGTTACAATTCCAATCGCATCTTTTACTTCTACTAAAACATCGGACATAATATTCTATTCAAGCTCATTTCTTGAAGGTTTCTACTATTATTCATCTATGTTGCCACATGATGGACAGGTTATTAGTTCGCCAGGTAGTGGTTTTACAAACATAACTCCGCATTCATTACATAGTAAATCACCATCCATCTCAGTGAAATTTGACGAATCGTAGTTAACAGCCTCAGTAACAACTTCTCCCAAGGTCTCTTTTGCGCCACGACCCATGAAGTAGTATCCAGCTCCACCAGAAAGTACAGCTATTATTCCACCGATTCCTAAGTACAAAATTGATGCCGCTTCCTCTTCTTCTTCCTTAACTGCGCTAGGTTCACTTTCAATAGTTAAATCAACAAATTCAGTTTCGATTTCAGATTCAAAACCCATTCTATCTACAGATACTACAGAATAATAGTATATTTCCCCTAAATTTACACCGTAGTCTCTGTGAAATAAATATTGTTCTCCAAATCCAACTGTACCAATTAAGTCACCTTTTATGGTTTCATTATTTGATCGATATATCTTGTATTCTACAATATCTTCTGAGTTTTGTGGTAGTGGTTGAACAAAGGATACTACGATGTCAATAGTATTGTTAACTATTTCTTTGTTGTCTGTAAGTTTAAGATTTCTAATTGGATTTGGTTGGTCTCTATCAACTATAAAATCAGCATAGTTTTCACTATTTTCAAAATTACCCGCTTCATCATATGCGATTATTTTGAAGTAATAATGTAGTTGATTCTCTATGTTTATTGTCAGTGGTAAATCATTGGGAGTGTAATCTTCGTATTTTTCCCAATTACCGTGTGTGGCATCAGGAAGATCATCTACTATGGAATAATATAGTGTGAAATTTACAGTATCTTCTAAATTCTCTAATTCTATTTCTATTTGAAGTGCTTCTGTAAAGTTGGGAAATTCTACAATTGTTGTATTTGGAGCAATGGTATCCACAGTTACTTTTTCAGAGGGAGTGGAAATTCCTTTATTTCCAGCTTTATCAAAAGAAAGGACTCTGAATTGGTAGATTCCATTAATGTGTAAGAAGTTTTCATCATATGGTACGTTAAAACCAGTCCACTTTACTTGTTTTAGTGAGCCTTCATCTAAACTAACCCATGAACTCCAATTAGCCACATTTCCATCTGTTAGAATACGATACTGAACTTCATAACCTATTATATCATAATCAGTTACATCCCAGTCGATTTCAAAATATTTTAGATTAGTTAAATTACTATTAAGTCTTAAATTAACTTGAGCATATGGTGGTGAAAGATCTACAGTAGTTTCACAGTCATATCTACCTTCTTTATTTTCAATTAAATTATCATCATCTCCACCGACTGATCTGAAACGATACTTATGCCCGTCAATTCCCCCTTCAAATGTAGTGTATTCCATTTGAGTTGAAAAATTGCCCCAAATTGTCCATTCAGACCAATTTTGTCCGTTTGTTCCATTGTCTGTTGCATATTCAATGATAATATATTTTGTATCATTCCCCATCACTTCATTGCTTTTGTACCAGTCTTCGATCTCCCATAATACTTTGAAAGAAGTAGTGTTGACTAAGGTTGAAGAATTTGCAAAAGTCCCAGGCGGTAATGTATCAGGTATTATGTACATTTTTGCTTTTACAGTTACAGTTTGAACATAAGGCTCAGTTGAATTCAATGAAGAAATGATAACGTCAAATTGGCCTAATGAGAATTCATCTACACTTTCCATCAGCATTATCTCTAGTTCAATATCTCCGTCATTTCCGTATTGTACACTTACATTTGAATTATATCCTAAAATACTGAAATTGGTTGTATCATTTAGTGAGACAGTTATATTGTATGTGTCTGGTGTGTTACCGTCGTTTATAATCCATATTGCAAAAGTGTAAGGATTACTTTCTTCATTCACTTCTTTCTCTTGTATTGGTACTAGAATACTAAAATTATAACTTTCATTTACATTAACGATTAGTTTTTGATAGATTTCATCAAATTCCCAAAGTTTTGACTTAAGATCTACAGTTTCTAAATTTAAATCCAGCCATTGTTGTCCATTTCCTCCTTGATAAGTTTCATCTCTTCCTGCTATAGCTAGAAGATTTTCACCTTCGTTTAACCAAGAATTATTGAAATTGATTGATGCATCCCAATAATCACCTTCGCCGTAACAACCCCAACTATAGCTAAGGCAGTCTTCAATCAATTCACCGTTCAGATATGCCCTATAGTAATTATCAGCTGCGATGTTGATTTGTATTTGGCTAAAGTTTAGTTCACCAGTATAATTGAACCAATGCCTTGTAGTTATGTAAGTGTAATTTGAATCATCTGTTTGCCAAATAGTATTTGGCATTTTTCCATTTAGCTCATCGTCACCAAATGGGGCCGCTCCGGAACTCCAATTTGAATCATTATAACCAATTTCATAAAAGTTGTTTGGAAATTCACTGGCATTCCATATTTTGTAGTTAAAAATCGTTGAGTTTTCTACTCCAGACTCTATAATTGCATTAACGCGTTGATTGTAATATTTAGATCTAATTATTGGATACATTTCGTAACTTTCAGCAGGAGCGTTACTTCCTATAGTTACATTCAATATAATTTCTAGCTTCTCATCAGGAGAAAGTGTGGCTGAGTTGGGTTCAAACTTATAGCTCCAATCATTAGAAGGCAAATAGGTGTAAAAGGAGAATGTATCATTCACATCTCCTTCGTTTGTTATTTCAAATTTAAACTCTATGCTCTCACCAATGTCAGCACTAATATTAGTATCAGTAAAGTTTAGGCTGTACGCGTAATATCCTACATGTATTATTTTTTCCATACTTGTGTTGAATACCTTTGCAGATACATTATGGTATCCAAGACGATTCGGCGTCCAATCAATTAGCCACTCATAGCTACTGTTTTTCTGGATGTTGATTGTTTGATTCTTGAAAGTTACATTCTCTATTTCAACAGAAACATTAACATTAGATAAATTATAGCTTTCATTGTTGAAAAAATCAATTTTAAATTTTACATCATCTCCTAAAATCAGTTGATTATTATTCCAAGTCTGTACTCTCAAATCAAGCTCACCATCTAACCAGGTGGTGTTATCTCCACCTTGCCAAAGACTGTCTCTACCAACTAAAACAAGAGTATTATTTCCATTAACGAAAACATTTGTATCAATATTAATATCTTTATTCCAATATTCTGCATTTCCTTCATAGCAGTATCCACTATATTCTAGACAGTTTTCTATTTGTTGTCCATTTAAGAAAGCAGCATAATAATTGGTATAGGCAGACTTTATTGTTCCACTAAGTATTACAGATACATCTTCTACAACGAAGTCTTTTCTCAATATGATGTAATCATTATTTCCATCATTTCCTCCAGCATCTTCTGATTGCCATATTGTTCCAGGATTAATTCCTTCATTCTGTTTGTTACCAAATGGAGCGTTACCAACATCCCACTCATCATCATTAAATGTAATCTCTTGCCAATTATCAGGGAAATCATCGTCATCATTAAATATACGATATCTATACTCAGTCCCTCCATCTTTTCCGCTGTGTACTACTGTGATAGCTTCTCCATTCTCAAAATCGTTAGTATATTTTATGGTATTTACTACAACATCAGGGTCATCTGCAGCCACATAACTGGACAATAATAAGATAATTGCCGTCATTAAAATTATTTTCAATTGGAAGGAGTACACAAATATGTATTGAAAATGTATAATTAATGTTTTGCTAATTTACTAATAATAGGTATCAATTCTGATAAATTTATTGAACGGTGGTGATAGTCTGCATTTTCGATGACTCTTGAATCTTCAGTATTAACAGCTATACTATATCCCGACCTTTCAAACAATGGTAAGTCTACTACAGTATCTCCGACTGAGATTACATGACTTTTCTCGACATTCATTTGGCTCATCAATTTTTCCATTACAGGCCCCTTATTATTTCCTCTAACATTTATCTTTGCTCTTAACCTTCCTTTACCATCATCACTAAGTTCATTGGCTAAGGCACGTTCTATTCCCCATTTTTGAGCCCATTTATCAGCTAAATATTGTATTCCTCCAGAAATGATTGCAGTTCTTATATTGGATGAGTGTAAATGTTCAACTAATTCTTTAGCACCTTTTATCGGTTCTATATTATCTAATATTTTGTTTATATATTCTTGATTAACATTGTCTTCTGTTGAATCTTGCCATAATTTGAAATCAGCTTTCACAAAGTCTTGGTCAGAAATTTTTCTCTCAATATACCTTTTTAGCATATCACTATTATCTGTACCAAAGTAATCATGTATGTATGCCCAGCAGGATCTAGGCTTAAGCAAAGTTCCATCCATGTCGAAAACGACTAGCTTTATTTCAGTCATTTATCCAAACGATGATGAGAACCTATCAGTAGGCCCTGTTTCTCTTTCTAGCATCATCTTCATTTGTTCTTTAGACATGGAATGTGCTTTTTGAGCCATTTCGTAAGATTCCTTTGCACTTCCTTCATCCATCTCGATTTGAAAACTTAATCCCGAATACATAATTGATTCCTTGCCATCTTTAGGAAAGAGGGCTAAGAGACCAACTTCAGGATTAGATTGAAATTCTACATTTTCGTATATTTTAGTTTTTCCTTCATCAGGCATGAATACAATAATCTTTTTAGCTTTAAACATAAGTAGTTAGTTACAGCCTCTTCAAAAGAGTTCTATTGTTTTATGATATCTAACTCTCTTTCCATTTTTCTTCGGCATTCATATCCTTCATCTAGATGGTGCCAATAGTTAACCTGTTTCTCGCCAAGACGGTATGATAAGAATACAGTTTCGATTCCTCTTAATGAGTTGAAATTCGCTATTCCTAGTGTTGGGTCATCAATTTCTACACCCATCTTACCCAGTTCTATTGTTAGATTATTGACAATATTGATATTATTCTCAAGTTCAATTTGTAATTCCTCCCAACCAGGTCTCAAAGCAGCTCTGTAGTCATCTTTCACTTCTTCCATAATCTCTTCCAATTGCACTTCAAGCATTTCTTGCCTTACAGAATAATCAGATAATTCAGTCAGTAAAGGACCTATGAAATCTAAGATTCCATTCGCTTCTTCCACGGTGTAAAGCCTAATGGCGTTCCTTACCATGGAGTTGAGTACCTAGCAATGGGCAAATAAATGGAACGGGTACTTCTACAGCGAAACACTCATATCTCCCGTCCGTAGTTTGTCTTATCATATTTATGAAAGATTTAGATTCTCATCCAGACAGGTTTGTTAATCGCCATATAGGTCCTTCACCAGATGAAATTTCCTCGATGCTTGCTGAATTAGGTTTTGATAGTCTGAATGAATTTTCTAATGAGATAATTCCAAGTAAAATACGTACGACATCACAAATGAAATTATTAGCTCCCTTGTCAGAAAAGGATGCACTAAGACGTTTGTCAGACTTAGCTTCTAAGAATGATGTTTTTAAGAGCTATTTGGGACACGGATACTATGGAACTTTTACTCCAGGTGTAATTAAAAGAAATATTCTTGAGAATCCTGGTTGGTATACTCAATATACGCCGTATCAGGCTGAAATAGCTCAAGGTCGTCTTGAAGCGCTATTAAATTTTCAGACGATGGTATCTGATTTAACATCTATGGATATTGCAAATGCTTCTTTGCTTGATGAAGCGACAGCAGCTGCGGAAGCAATGAGTATGGCATGCAATGTCCTAAGAGGCCGAAGGTCTACATTTGTTTTGTTGGATGATATAAATTCACAAACTGTTAATGTTGTTAAAACAAGAGCTGAACCTTTAGAAATCAAAGTGTTGGAGCAAGACATTGCTAATTTCTCTCTTGATGAAGATACGTTTGCTATTCTACTGCAGTATCCTACTTCTTCAGGTTCGATTAAAGATCTTTCTGATATCGTTCAAAAAGCACATTCTAATGGTAGTTTAGTCATAGTAATTACAGATCTTCTTGCTATGTGTATGCTAAAACCACCCGGAGAATGGGGTGCAGACATAGTCGTAGGTAACTCGCAACGATTTGGAGTTCCTATGGGTTTTGGAGGCCCTCATGCAGCTTTTATGGCCACTCGTGAGAAGTTTAAGAGGAATCTGCCAGGTCGTTTGATTGGAATATCTAAGGATTCACATGGTAACAATGCACTGAGGCTAGCTTTACAAACTAGAGAGCAGCATATCAGAAGAGATAGAGCCACAAGCAACATTTGTACTGCTCAAGTTTTGTTAGCGATTATGTCCTCAATGTATGCAGTTTATCATGGTCCAAAGCAGTTAGAACAAATATCTAAACGTGTAAATTACTTAACCGACACTTTAGCCTCTAGTCTTGTTGAGGGTGGTTATGAATTATACTCAGATAATTTTTTTGATACTATAAGAGTAAAATGTGATTCTGATTCTATAATTTCAAAAGCTCAATCTTCTAAATTAAACTTCTGGGATTACGGAGATTCAGTTGGTATCTCCCTAGATGAAACAGTGAATATTCGTGATATTGAATCTATAGCAAGTATCTTTGGTATCAATATTTCCTCAGCATCGAAAGCATGTATTCCTGAATCATTAATTAGAAAATCTTCATTTTTAGATAATCCTGTCTTCAATACATACCATTCAGAAACAGACATGCTTCGTTACATACACAAGCTCGAATCGAAGGATCTTTCGTTAAATTTCAGTATGATTCCTCTAGGTTCTTGTACCATGAAACTAAATTCAGTAACTGAGATGGAGGCCGTAACTTGGCCCGCTTTTTCGAATATACATCCATATGCACCACAGACTCAGGTTCAAGGCTACTTGGATCTTTTTGATGACTTAGAAAATTGGTTATGCGAAATAACAGGTTTTTCTAAAATTTCTTTACAACCAAATGCAGGTAGCCAGGGAGAATATGCGGGTATGCTTGCAATAAGAGATTATCATCATTCCAGAGGCGATTCACATCGCAATGTTTGCTTGATTCCCACCTCTGCACATGGCACTAATCCAGCGTCTGCAGTCATGGTTGGGATGAAAGTCGTTGGTGTTAATTGTGATTCACACGGAAATATAGATGTATCTGATCTGAAACAAAAGGCAGACGAATATTCTTCTGACCTCGCAGCAGCAATGATAACTTACCCTTCAACTCACGGAGTTTTTGAATCAGAAATTAAAGAAGTATGTAACACCATTCATTCAAATGGAGGTCAAGTCTACATGGATGGAGCGAATATGAATGCTATGGTTGGGCTCTGTAAACCTGGTGAAATAGGAGCAGATGTTTGTCATTTGAATTTACACAAAACTTTCTGCATACCTCATGGCGGTGGAGGGCCAGGTATGGGTCCAATTGGAGTAGCCTCACATTTATCTGATTTTTTACCCTCAGATCCTCTTGACCCCTATAAATCTAAAGGATTCACAGGTCCAGTTTCAGCAACCAATTGGGGTAGTTCCAGTATTTTGCCAATTTCTTGGGCGTATATTGCAATGATGGGTTCAGAAGGTCTTACTAAGGCAACACAAGTTGCGATATTGAATGCAAATTATGTAGCTAAGAAACTATCAGAACATTATACTGTGCTTTACAAAGGTATTTCAGGGTTTGTAGCGCATGAATGCATTTTGGATACGCGAGAGATTCTAGCTGAAGCCGATTTAGTTGTTGATGACATAGCAAAAAGGCTCATGGACTTTGGATTCCATGCACCTACTATGTCCTGGCCTGTTGCAAATACACTGATGATTGAACCTACTGAATCTGAATCTAAGCAGGAATTAGATAGATTTTGTGAATCTATGGCAGCCATTAGATCAGAAATTAATGATGTACTCAATGGTGTGTTTGAAGGACATGATAATCCACTTAGAGGTGCACCCCACACATCATTAGAAGTTAGTTCAGATGACTGGACACATAGTTATACAAGGCAAAAAGCAGCTTATCCAGTTAATTGGTTAAAGGAAAATAAATTCTGGCCTTCAGTTGGCCGTGTAGATAATACATATGGAGACCGCAATCTAATATGCTCATGCCTTGATGTTGAGGCCTATTCAGAGGTAAAAAAATGACCCAAATAAAGATGTATGGAACTACAACTTGCAAGGACTGTGTAATAGCTAAAGAAGTTTTTAAAGAACTTAAAACAGATTATGAATTCATAAATATGGATAATGATCAAGAAGCCACAGATAAGGCGATAGAATTGAATAATGGAGTTCGTAGAATTCCGGTTATTTTATTCCCAGATGATTCAATTCTCGTCGAGCCTACAGCTGAAGAGCTAAGGGATAAAATGGCATCTTAGCAGTTAAAATTTGCATTATTTAATTAAGGTAAGCCTTTTTATGGGTGAGCTAAAGTGCGATTACGGTGTTTGATAGCTCGGACACTAACAGAGGAGAAACTAATGACGACTAAAATTACGAAAGCAGTTCTACTTGCCGCGCTTGTTTTTGGGACAACATTATTGATGTTTACCCCTCCAGCTCAAGCACAGGCTGCAGTTGCTTATTCAATCAGTTTCACAGACGGCCAAGTCAATTTGGATGTAAGACCTGGCGCCAGTGGTGTAGGCTGTACTGAGATGGTTGTTTCTAACGAAGGTCAAGCTACAATTGACGTTGATGTAGCAATCAGTGGCGGAGGTGTTACAATTTCACCAGGTCAAGTTTCTGTAACTCTTGCTCCAGGCGGTAGTATTACAGTACCAATTTGTGCACTTGCATTAACTCAATCTTCTTACAAGAACGTTCAGGTTAGTGCTATTGCTCAAGGTCGTGAAACAAATACACAATTGAATTCAGTTAACAAGAATGCAGGTTTTGCAGTTATTATAGACCAATACGCTAGATTATCAGTTCAAGCAGTTCAACCTTTCCAAAGAATAGGTCCAGGTAAAGAATTTTTCTTGACTTTCAATGCAGTCAATAATGGTAATTATCAAGATACAGTAGCTGTCGCAATTCTTAACTTAAAAGACTTAGAGGATGCAGGTTTTGTTGTAGCACTTTCTGCAGCCCAATATCTCATTGATACGCAGGGAGAGCAACCAGTTCAGGTTTCAGTTTCTACACCTAGAGGAACAGTAATTGGTTGGAGTAATGAATATCATACAGTCATTATGCAAGTATCTACTACCTTAGAAGGTGAAACCGAAGCAAGATCAGTAACTGCGACTCTTTGGGTTCGAGGAGTTTTCTTACCAGGTTTTGATCCTATTTTCACAATCTTTGCTTTGGGACTTGTCGCTACAGCTCTCTCAAAGACACGTAGGGATTAATCTTCCAATTTGTTAGGTTAACTCCACAATATGGAAAAATCTTGTGGTGTAGTATTATTTAATTCAGATAAGTTCCTATTACTTCAGCATAATAACGAAGATAGCGGAGTAGATGGCCATTGGGATTTTCCTAAAGGGCATGTAGAATCTGGTGAGGAAGAAATTGATACAGCACTAAGAGAACTTAAAGAAGAAACAAATATAGAAAATGTAAATATAATTCCTAGTTTCAAACAATTTATAAATTATAAAATTGATAAGGGCACATTATCAGTTAGTAAGAAAGTTATCTTTTTCCTTGCTGAAACTAAAGTTTGGGACGTTTCTTTAAGTTCAGAACATCAAAATTTCATATGGTTGAACTTTGAAGAAGCAATTGAAAGATTGACTTATGACAATGCCAAAAATATTCTTAAAGAAGCTCATATTTTTACTAGTAAAATGAATGTATAACTTTTATCTATGTTTATCTTTGCATAGCAATGGGTAAAGGTGAAGATAAGATAGCAATAGTGCCTTTGAATCGGCAGGATATTGCTAGAGGATTTATTTTTCTCCTGTCCTTCTATCTAATTTTTTTATCCTTTAGCTCAGATAATTTTTCATTTGGTATAGTATGTCTGTTTTGTTCTCTATTTTTCTTTTCCATTTTATTTTGGATAGGGCCATTGTCTGTTGCCCCATCCTATTTGTTTGAAAGGTATGCAGATAATCTTGGTTTTTACTTGGATAATGTAGAGGTTAGAATCTGTAATTATTTACAGGCTGAGAAAAAGTCTGATAAAGTGTTAGTTGGCGTTGCTTTCAATTTTTTTCTAGTTATGGCCTTTGTTTTACCGATAGATCTTTTGTTTCAATATTTGACTAGGGGTGAGAATTCTTTGCTTTTCTATCAGCAATTTTTGACTTGGGTAATTTATGTTATTGAGAGTGCATTTGGAATTTCGGTATATATACGTGGTGAAAATTCTACAATTTTATCTTATCAAGACATGATAGATATGGAAATTGTATCAGAGTGTACAGGACTTCATGAAACTGTTTTTCTAAGTCTACTGATACTTTGCTTTAGAGGGGTAAAGCCGATGGTACGTGTTAAATGGGCAATTTATGCAGTAATATTTATTTTTATTGAGAACTTAATAAGAATAATATCAGGATATCCATTAATTCATATTTATGGTTTCAGTACATGGGACAAGTTCCACTACTTTTGGTGGCATACTGGACAATATGCTTTGATCATGTCATTATTTGTATTATGGGTTATGATTGTTGCAGGTAACCCTAAGAATAAAAGTCTCAAAAAGAATTTAGTTAGATAAGTTAAAGTTCGTGATCCATTTTCTTTGCCTTAGTGTCCAGGTATTCTTTATTTTCTTTGTTTGGTGTTGTTTTGTGCTCTACCATTCTAACATCAAATCCATCCTTAGCTAACTCTTCCACTTTTGCAGGATTATTAGTCATTAGTTTAATTTTTTCTACACCAAGTGTCTTCAAGATAGATGCAGCTCCACTATAATCCCTTAATTCGGCATCAAAACCTAGGGCAATATTTGCTTCAACAGTATCTAGACCATCGTCTTGTAAATTGTAGGCCTTCAATTTATTTACAAGTCCAATTCCTCTACCTTCTTGTCGTAAATAAATAATCATTCCCTTTCTTTCCGTAGCTATTCGTTCCATTGCCAGATCTAGTTGTTCACCACAATCACATCTCATAGAATGCAATACATCTCCAGTAAAACATTCTGAGTGCACTCTAACTAGAACTTCACCTTCGTCTATATTTCCCATGACCAAAGCAAGATTTTCCTTTTCTTTTGCTTCTCCATCAAAGGCAATCAGTCTAAAGGTTCCAAATTTTGTTGGCATTCTGGCTTCTACCAAAGGACCTTTCTTCTCGCTCATTTTGTAATAATCAATAATTTTTTTTCATCTTTTACTAAATTATATTTTCTTCTCTTAACCATAGCCAGAATATCTCTTCTAGCATTTGGCTCTTCATAGTTTATGTGCATCTCTTCACTTTTTTCCATAGAAACAATTTCTCGTAAAACTGCCATAACGGCTTGAGTACATTGCAATCCGGTCACGTCTATTTCTCTCATAAATTTATATTGAAAAGTTTTCAGTAAGATTTAATTTCAATTTAGCTTCATCAGACATCAAGTCCATACTCCAAGGAGGTTCAAAGACTAGCTCAACGTTTGCCTTTTTGACGCCGCCTACTTCTTCAGCACGAGCTGCAACTTCCTTTGGTAAAGAACCTGCTACAGGACAAAAAGGAGATGTTAGTGTCATTGTGATATCTATATTCTCTCCATCTTTTGTATCTATTTTGTATATCAATCCCAGTTCATAGATATTTACAGGTATTTCAGGATCAAAGACTTTTTTGATAGACTCAATTATTTTTTTCTCTAAATCTTTCTTCATTCTGTGGTTGCCTCCTCATTACCTTCTATAGCAGCCATTAGGGCATGCCATGAAAGAGTTGCGCATTTTACTCTTGCAGGATATTTCTTTACACCTTCAAAGATTGCTAATTTCCCTAAATCTTTATTCTCTTCATTACCAGTAACTAAGTTATGAAAGCCATTGAATAACTTTTCAATTTCCTTTTTACTTTTTCCCTTAATTTCTTCTGTTAGAATGCTTGCAGAAGCAGTTGAGATAGCACATCCAGAACCAGTAAATTTAACATCAGATACTTTGTCTTCTTTCATTATTAATTGTATTGAAATTTGGTCTCCACACAGAGGATTATCACCCTTTGCTTCATGTGTATGGTTCTCCAACTTCTCATTATTTCGGGGATTTTTATTGTGATCTATTATCACTTCTAGATATAATTCATCTAGATCACTCATCCAAAGACCTCTATTGCTTTCTTTACAGATTTTATTAGTTTGTCGACGTCATCTTTGTTGTTATATGCTGCAAAAGAGGCTCTTGCGGTAGCAGGTATACAATAGAAATCCATAACAGGATCTGTACAATGCTTCCCAGCTCTTATTGCCACCCCATTTGAATCCATGATTGTTCCAATGTCATGTGGGTGTATGTTCTTGATTACAAATGATAGTACACTTGCTTTATTCTCAGCATTACCTATTATTTGCACATTATCTATTTTATTTAATTCCTTTGATGCATATTCTAACAATTCAGATTCATGTTTAGAAATTTTTTCAATGCCGATTTCCCTGATATAATCTATTGCTGTGGAAAGTCCGATTGCTCCTGAAATATTGGGTGTCCCTGCTTCAAATTTGTGTGGTACATCATTATAGACAGTTTCATCAAAAGTTACAGATTTAATCATATCTCCACCACCCTGATATGGCGGCATTTCGTTCAATAATTGTTTCTTTCCATAAAGGATACCGATTCCTGTTGGTCCGTATAATTTGTGACCTGAGAAGCAGTAAAAATCTGCACCTATTTTTTGGATATCTATTGGGATATGTTGTACTGCTTGAGCACCATCTATCAAAATTTTTATCTTGTGCTGATGAGCTATTTTCACTATTTCTTCTATAGGATTTACAGTACCCAACGAATTTGAAACGTGGTTTATTGCCATAAATTTCGTTTTTTTACTAATAATCTTTCCTAGACTATCAAGAATCAATTCACCACGTTGATTCATCGGCAGTATTCTTAGTTTGGCATTTCTTTCTTCACAGATTAATTGCCAAGGAACGATGTTTGCATGATGTTCCATTTGCGATATAATAATTTCATCATTTTGGTTCAGTAATGGTCTAACGTGGCTATTTGCTACAAGATTAATTGCTTCTGTTGCTCCCCGAACAAAAATTATTTGCTTTTCGCTTTCAGCATTTATGAAATTCGAAATATTTTTCCGTGAGTTTTCGTACAAGTCAGTAGCTTTTTGACTTAGTGCGTGCACGCCTCTGTGAATGTTAGCATTCGATTCATTGTAATATCTTTCTATAGATTTTATAACTGCTTTAGGTTTCTGCGTAGTTGCCGCATTGTCTAAATATACTAATTTTTTTCCGTTTACTTTTTGAGATAAGACAGGGAAATCTGACTCTATGCCCTTAATCATTTGTCCCCTTTGGCAATTTGTCAACAACAATTTCCATCATTTGTTTTCTAATATTATCATCACTTATTTTTTGAATAATCTCACCCACATATGCACGCATGAGTAATCTTTTTGCATCGTTTTGATTTAATCCCCTAGTTTTTAGATAAAACATTGCCTTTTCATCTAATTGTCCTACAGTTGCACCGTGAGTACATTTTACATCGTCAGCATATATCTCCAATTCGGGTTTTGTGTGTATAATTGCGTCATCACTTAACAATAAATTTTGGTTACTTTGTATTGCATCTGTTTTTTGTGCATCAGGATGGACATGGATTCTTCCATTGAACACAGCAATAGCTTTTCCATCTAGTATCCCTTTGTAATGCTCGTTACTCGTACAGTTGTTTTGCATATGTTCAATTGTTGTGTGATGGTCAATGTGTTCTTTGTTACTGGCAAAATATATTCCATTTAGATCACAATTAGCACCAGTTTCAGTTAATTTAATGTTAAAATCTCTTCTAGCAAATTTTTTTCCAATTGAGAAGTTATGTGAAACATAATTACTATCTTTTTTTTGCTCTACACCTATATTTGCAATATGGTATGTATCATCAGCATAATCATCTAAGATTATATGCTCTAAATTTGCACCTTGGGCCATGAAGATATTCATAGCAGAGTTCACAAAGTTGGTACCTTTACCAGATATTCTAAATTCTTCTAGTATTGTGGTATTACTATTCTCCTCAGCTACAATAACAAGTTTTGGATAAACAGCCTGTTCAATTTCTTCATTATTAGTAATTAAGTTCAGAATTTTTAAGTTATTCGTAGAGTTTCTTTCTAAGTTAATGTAACAGCCATTAATTGCAAAAGCACTATTCAAGTTTATGAAAGGGTTTCCATTTACTTCCAAGACTCTTTCACTAATATCGCCTTTTTTTATTCCTTCAGAGATACTTCCAGTCCTGCCTTTTGTTTTATTTTTACTTATTTTCCCATTGCATAGTATTAAATCGTAATCTTCGTCAATATTATCTAGACTTTCATTTAATTTTAAATCCAAATTAAGTATTACCGAAGGATCAGAAAATTTCCAATATTCATGCCGACTATTTGGTACACCAGTTTTACTAAATTCTTCAAATGCTTCAGTCCTAAGACTTTCAATCCCGTCCTCGGGTGATTTTAGAGTGTTTCTGAAGGCCTTAACAAAACTTTCCATTTTTTCTACTATCCTGCAGCTTCTTCGATAATCTTATCGTATCCTTTTTCTTCTAATTCTAATGCGAGATTTTTATCGCCAGAGTTAATTATTCTCCCATCAACTAATACATGGACAAAATCAGGAACAATATAGTTCAATAATCTCTGATAGTGAGTAACTACAATGGTTGCGTTTTCATTACTGCGCATTGCATTCACGCCTCCAGCTACAACTCTCAAAGCATCGATGTCCAGTCCGGAATCAGTCTCATCTAATAGGGCTAATTTTGGTTCTAAAACGGCCATTTGAAAGATTTCATTACGTTTCTTTTCACCACCAGAAAATCCATCGTTTACAGGTCGCTTCAAAAGGGATTCTTTAAGGTTGAGTAGCTTAATTTTGTCACCTATTAATTCCATGAACTCCATAGCATCAATTTCAGATTCACCGTGATATTTTCGTTGCGCATTAAGTGCAGATTTCAGAAAATAGGTATTGTTCACTCCAGGTAATTCAACAGGATATTGAAATGCTAGAAAAATACCCTCACAAGCTCTTTCATCTACGTCCATATCTAACAGATCTTTGCCCAAATATTCAACATTTCCTTCGGTTACATCATAGTCCTCATGGCCAGCCAGTACTTGCGCTAATGTTGACTTTCCTGAACCATTGGGCCCCATTATGGCATGAGTCTCTCCAGCCTTAACCTCTAGATTAATCCCGTTTAGGATTTTATTTCCATCCACTTCTACATGCAAATTTTCTATTTTAATCATTTAACCAACACTCCCTTCTAATGAGACTTCTAACAATCTTTGAGCTTCTACAGCAAATTCCATTGGTAGCTCTCTAAAAACTTCCTTACAAAAACCATTAACGATTAAATTTATTGCATCTTCTTCAGATATTCCTCTTTGTTTACAATAGTATATTTGATCTTCTCCAATTTTGGATGTAGATGCTTCATGTTCAATATGGGATTTTGTATTTTTTACATCTAGGTATGGGAAAGTATGAGCTCCACATTCTTCTCCAATTAGAAGAGAGTCACATTGTGAGTAATTTCTCGCTCCAGTAGCAGATTTGTTGATCATTACTTGTCCACGATAAGTATTTTGTCCTTTTTCTGCAGAAATTCCCTTTGAGATTATAGTACTCTTAGTATTCTTGCCGATGTGAATCATCTTCGTTCCAGTATCTGCTTGTTGCTTTAGAGCTGAGAGAGCCACGGAGTAAAATTCACCCTTAGAATTATCACCATGTAAAACACATGACGGGTATTTCCAAGTTATTGATGATCCAGTTTCCACTTGAGTCCAAGTTATCTTAGATGAGTTACCTCTACAGGCCCCTCTTTTTGTCACAAAATTGTAGATTCCTCCTTTTCCTTCTTTATCGCCAGGATACCAATTTTGAACAGTTGAATATTTTATTTCAGCATTATCATGTGCTACTAGCTCTACAACAGCCGCATGGAGTTGGTTTTCATCACGCTTTGGTGCAGTACATCCTTCGAGGTAGGAGACATATGATTCTTTATCTGCGATGATAAGTGTTCTTTCGAATTGCCCCGTATTTTGTTCATTGATTCTGAAGTAAGTTGACAATTCCATTGGACATTTTGTTCCTGAAGGAATATAGCAGAAAGACCCGTCAGTAAAGACTGCAGAATTAAGAGCTGCAAAATAATTATCATTTCTTGGAACAACAGATCCTAAATATTTTTTCACTAATTCAGGATGTTCTTTTACAGCCTCAGAAATTGGACAGAAAATAACGCCTTTCTCAGCTAATTTTTCTCTAAAAGTTGTAGCAACTGACATTGAATCGAATACAGCATCTACGGCAACACCAGCAAGTATTTCTTGCTCCTCAAGAGGTATTCCTAATTTATTGTAAGTTTCAATTAACTCAGGATCTACTTCATCCAAGCTTTTTGGACCGTCTGAAATATTTTTAGGAGCTGAATAATAGCTTATGGCTTGATAATCAATTGGAGGATAATCTATGTTTGCCCAGTGAGGCTCTTCCATTTTCTTCCAAATTTCGTAGGCCTTTAATCTCCATTTAGTTAACCATTCAGGTTCACCTTTCTTATTCGAAATAAACTTAATCACATCTTCATTCAAACCAGGTGGAAGTGTGTCAGATTCAATATCAGTAACAAATCCATATTTGTATTCTTGTTCAGCATATTCTTTCAGCATCTCGGTTTCAGTTTCTTGCTTCATATTTTAGCCACCTAGATTCATGTTTAATTGTAACAATTCATTACTTTTATTTGTTTCAATCATATTATTCAGTTTCATTTTATCAAGTGCTAATTTTACAGTTTCGTTTATTTTTTGCCAAGGTTTTTGAGCGCTGCAAGTTGTTTCATATGAACATGCACAATCGCTAGTTGCGCATTCAGTCAAAGCAATCGGCCCTTCAAAGCATTCAATTATGGTTGCAATCGAAATAGATGATGGAGATTTTGTTAGTGCATAACCGCCTTGACTTCCTCTTTGGGATTCCAACAAATCTCCACTACATAGCGTTTTTAGAACTCTAGTTACGGTTGGTAACGGAATTTTGCTTATTTCAGAAATTTCTTTTGCAGTATGTATTTTTTTACTTTCCATAGCTGCAATGTTAGTCATAACGACAATTGCGTAATCAGTAAGTTTGTTAATTCTCATTATAGTGCAAACCCCAGAGTAATTGGACCAAATTGGTGCTATTTAAAACTCGCCTTCAAAGTGCCTATGA
>Ga0111541_10000222_pt1 | contig 18301 bp, 17 predicted proteins | sample Knorr_S7_td_DCM__FD_83039 | JGI IMG/M metagenome (GOLD analysis project Ga0111541, IMG submission 83039) | Marine microbial communities from Southern Atlantic Ocean transect - Knorr_S7_td_DCM_ad_131m_LV_B (version 2) (version 2) | ecosystem: Environmental > Aquatic > Marine > Oceanic | place...
GGTGCAAAAGATCAATCAAATATAATTACCTGCAGTTCTTGTAAGGGTTCGGGGCAAATTAAGAGAGTTCAAAAGACAATATTTGGTCAATTTGCACAGTCGGGGATATGCTCGGATTGCTCTGGCTCAGGAAAAACTGTTAAAGAAAAATGTTCAAGTTGTTCTGGCAAGGGGGCCACTCTAGAAAAAAGGGATATTTCAGTAAAGATTCCTAGAGGAGTTTCTTCAGGAGACACAATAAAGCTATCTGGCGAAGGTGAATTTGGTGGCATTGGTTCTGTGAAAGGAGATATTTTTATTAAAGTAAATGTTGCAGACCATGAATATTTTTCAAGAAGAGGGAAAGATGTATTGCTGACATTAGAGTTAGATTTTACTCAGGCTATATTAGGGGATAATTTAGATGTTCCTACGCTGGACGGATTTCATAAAGTATCTATACCTTCAGGTACACAAAATGGTGAAATAATACAGATTAAAGGTAGGGGCTTTACTGATATAGGCGGATCTTCTAGAGGCAATCAGATTAATGTAATAAAAGTGGCAATTCCTAAAGATCTCTCAAATGAAGAAAAGGATAAGATTCGTGAGTTTAAAGATTTATCTGAAAAAAGTGATGAAAAAAAGTCAAAAGGGATTTTTAGAAAATTTATAAGTGGAAATTAATTTGAGGCCTTAATTGAATTCAAGTAAAAATAACTGGATTAAATACAGTGTTGTAGTGTCTGAAGAATTTGTAGAGCCTGTTGTCCAAATGTTTTCAAGATTTTTATATGGTAATGTGATTATTGAAAAAGAAGGGGATCCTGAAGATGGAATTATTAATGAGAGCATAGTTTCAGGATATATACCTAAAAATAAAAATTCTGAAGAATTAGAAAAGAACTTAAATTCAGGTCTATCCCTATTTAGTGGAGTTTTTGATTTATCGGATCTTAAAATTACTGAAATCAGCTCAGAAATTTGGGAAAAACAAAAATTCGATCCAATAATAATAGAAGATGTAGCAATACTTCCTTTCAAAGACCAAATAAATAATTTTAAAGATTATATTTGGGTGATTATAGAGCCGTCTATGGCTTTTGGAACTGGGCATCATCCTACTACAAAAATGTGCATATCTTTAATAAAAAAATATTTAGTTAAAGATAAAGAAATTATTGACCTAGGGTGTGGGTCTGGAATACTTGGATTAGTTGCATTGAAAATTGGAGCAAAAAGTTGCTTTAGTATAGATGTAGAAGAAGAGTCAGTGCGAGCATCAATTAAAAATGCTAATGATTCTGATTTATCTAATAAAATTAGGATAGAAAAGCAAGATTTATTAAAAAGTATAGATATTGATTTTAATCCAGATTTAGTAATAGCGAATCTAAATTCATTTTTGTTTAGAGACGGCCTAATTAATATAAGTGATATTGTTTTACCTGAAAAAAAAATTATAGCTTCAGGCATTCTAATTGAAAATTTAGATGAGATAGAATCAATATTTGATTCTTATAATTTTAAAATTATTGAGCGTTGTAAATCAGGAGATTGGGCTGCAATCGTTGCTCAAAAAAAAGATGCATAGGTTTTATTTTGAAAGTTTTTATGAAGATTCAGAGTATATAGAATTTAGTAAAAATATTTCTCATCAGATTATCAATGTTCTTAGAATGAAAAATGGAGATTCTATAGAAGTTTTTAATGGAAAAGGCTTAAGTGGAGTTGCTCAAATAAATGTAATAACTGATATTGTTTCATCTGAAATAATATCAAAAAAAGATGTTTTTGAGAGTTCGTTAAAAATTGATGTTTATCAATCTATAATTAAAAATTCAAAATTAGAGTTAATTATTGAAAAATTAGTTGAATTAGGCATATCTTCATTTACTCCCGTTATTACAGAGAGATCTCAAAAAAAAGATATTATTTCTTTGAGTGAAAATAAGATTAATAGATTAAAAAAAATATCTATAGAATCTGCAGAACAGTCAGGAAAATTTTTTATTCCAGAAATTAGAAGTAAAGAAAGATTTGTAGATTTGTTTAAAGAGAGAAAATTATATAACCCTATAATATTTTATGAGAGTATTGATGGGGCTATAGGATTAAATAAAATTAATTTTGATTCATATAATAACTCTACAATGTCTATATTTATTGGCCCTGTAGGTGGATTTTCTAAAAATGAAATTAACTTATCCAAAAATTCAGGTGCTAAGATAGTTAATATAGGTGAAACAGTATTAAAATCTGATACTGCTGCAATTGTCTCTTGTGCTTTAATTAGGTATCTAATTGAAAATAATTTAAGCTAATTTCTCTCTTGAGAAAGGTCTCTACTCATGAATTCTTTTATAGCTATTTCTGGATCATAATTTTCTTCTAAAACTTTATAGGTCATATTAGTTATAGGCATGTCTATGTTCTTTTTTTGAGAGATCATATTTACAATTTTAGTTGTATTTGCTCCTTCAACAGTTAATTTTGTATTAGTCTTAAATTCATTGTATGTCATACCAGAGGCCAGATTATACCCCAGTTGCCAGTTTCTGCTAAGACTACTTGAACAAGTAGTAAATAGATCTCCTATTCCTGATAATCCATAAAAAGTATATTCTTTTGCTCCATAATAAGTTCCGAATCTAGTAATTTCTCTCAAACCTCTTGTGATAAAAGCAGATTTTGCATTATCTCCAAGTTCCAATTTGTCTATTATTCCTGACCCTATAGCAATTATATTTTTTAATGCACCTCCAATTTCAGCCCCTACCACATCATCTCCACTATATACCCTGAAGTTTTTACTTGAAAAATTATCTCTAATTGAATTTGCTTTATTTAAATCAGTAAATGACAAAAGTGTTGTAGCTGGCTTTCCGGCTAATATCTCAGTAGCTAAATTTGGACCAGTTATTACTCCTATTTGGGAGCTATCAATTTTTATTTCTGAGGCAATCATTTTGGTTAGAGTTTTGCCATCTTCTGATAAGCCTTTTGAAGCAGAAATTAATGTAATTTTATTATTTAATTTATTGTTAATTTGTTGCAAATTTTTCTTAATTTCCGAACTTGGTAATGCAATTAATAATAAATCTTTTTCATTAAAATTTAATTCTTCAAAATTTATAAAATTTATTTTATTTGGTTTATCTATTTTTTTATTTGCAATAGAAAGTTTTGAGGAATTTTTGGATTCAATTAATTTGTCATTATTTCTAAAAATTAAATCCACTTCATTGCCAGCATTAGATAGAAGTAACCCTAATGTTGAGCCCCATATTGTATTCCCTAAAATTTTAATTTTCATTTTTATTGAATGTTAATTTATTTTCTGTCCCAGAAATTATACGTTTTATATTTTCATTGTGCTTATATATGATTATTGATATTGCAGGAACTAGATATATCAAGTCAATCCATGAATTTTCAAATAAATTCATTAAGTTGAAAATAATCATGAAAAGCAATGATACCAAGCACCCTAATATTGACCCTACCGATACCATTCTTGAAATTAATATAGCTATTACGAATGCTATTAAAGCAGACGTGGCTGCAGGCATAAAAATAACAAATAATGGCCCTATGCCTGTTGCTACCCCTTTACCACCTTTAAAATTATGAAAGATAGGGTAGCAGTGACCTATTATTGCTGAAAGAGCAGCAATTTGGGTAGCGTAATTTATAGAGCTGAATTCATAATTTTCTATAATTAATACAGGAATTATTGACTTTAGCATATCTAAAAATAACACTAAGAGGCCATAAGATACTCCAATACTTCTTAAAACATTTGTTGCTCCTGTATTTCCGCTGCCCTGAGAAGTAATATCAATGTTTTTGGATAATTTACTTATTATCCTTCCAAATGATATAGATCCTATTAGATAGCACGATAAAATTGATAATATGAATAAAAAAAGATCGTTCATTTTTCTGAAATTTCTAGTTGCAAAGGTACCCCCCTTAGATCAAAAATGCTTCTCAATTCGTTTTCAATGTATCTTTTATATGAAAAATGTATTAAATCTGCATTATGAAATTTTATTTGTATCTTAGGAGGATTAGATCCAATCTGTTTTGCTGAAGTAGGGTAGATCTTCCTTTTCCCTTTTGACGGGGGCATATTTGAACTTATTATATTTAATATATTTCTCCAAATATCATCATCATTAAAATTTTGCCTGTATCTTTTATTGACACTTATTAACTCTTTGAGCATTGCGTCCATTCCTAATTTTAATTTTGCTGATGTGTAAACCAAAGGCACACCAGGAAAGAATTTTAATTTTTCTATTATTTCATTTTCTTTGATTTTTCCTTTTTTTATTAGGTCTAATTTATTCATTACCAAAACGCAACCATTGCCGCTTTCTCTAATTAATCCAGCAATGTGTTGATCTTGAGATGTAACATTTTCTGTGGAGTCTATGACTAATAGCGATATATGACTTTCTGATATCGCTTTTATGGTTCTTAAAACACTAAAATATTCAATTTCTTTTCCAATTTTACCTTTCCTTCTTATTCCTGCAGTATCTACAACTGTGTAGTCATTATTCTCGTATTTGAACTTAGAATCAACGGAATCCCTTGTAGTGCCTGGAATTTCACTAACAATAGATTTTGCTTGACCTATTATGATATTGAAAAGAGTAGATTTTCCTACATTTGGTCTTCCTATAATGGAGAATTTTATTGATTCATCATCAGGCTCCAAAATTGAAAATAAGTGCTCCAATGAATGCATTAAGTCAAAAATGCCATTGCCATGATATGCACTAATATTAATTCCTTCTCCGAGCCCCAGAGAAAAGAAATCATTAATATTTTCCTCACGCGATAAATTATCTACCTTATTTATTACTAAAGTTATATTTTTATCGGCTTTCCTGATTAGTCTTAGTATTTCAGTGTCTTCATTAGTTATTCCTGATGTTGCATCTACCACAAACAATATGTGATCTGCTTCATTTATTGATTCATAACTTTTATCGATTACTTTTTTTGTTATCTGATCCTCTGAGTAAGTTTCAATCCCTCCAGAATCAACCAGAATAAAAGATTTATTGTTCCATAAGCAATTAGTTTGTATAGAATCCCTTGTAGTGCCTGGAATTTCACTTACAATTGATTTTCTTCTTCCGGTGAGCCTATTAAAAAGAGTAGATTTTCCTACGTTAGGCCTCCCGCAAATTGTAATTATTGGAGTATTCACTTTAAATTCATTAAATATTTAATTACGCCTACCTGCCCCCAAATTCTATTTTCTGCCTGATCAAATACTATAGATTTTTTATGATCAACAAGACCTTCCGTTATCTCTTCTCCATGATGTGCTGGCAAATCATGCATAAATATTGCATTAGAGTGCTCTAAAAGACTTTCATTAACTTGATATCCTTCGAACTTTCTCTTTCTCTCATCTTCCTCTGATTCTTGGCCCATGCTTGCCCATACATCTGTATATATCACATCTGTATCTTCAGAAGCTTTTTTAGGATCTCTTTCAAGAATAAATTTACCTTTGCTTATTTTATTAAATTCATTAATTTTACTAATGTGTTTACTTGGGATCTCAAAACCTTCTGGGCAAGAGTGAATAAATGTTCCTCCTAATAACGAAAAAGCCTTTGATAAACTAGTCGCTACATTGTTACCGTCACCAATGAATGTTAATTTAGTTTTTTCTACTTCAAGATTAGTTTTTTCTAAGATAGAAATAATATCTCCCAAAGCTTGGCATGGATGCTCTTGATCACTTAAGGCATTAATTACAGGCACAGAAGAATTAACAGAGAATTCTTCAATAGTTTCTTGCCTGAAAGTTCTTAAAATAACTAAGTCACACATTTTTGATAATACTTTAGCCACATCAGATATCTTTTCTCTTCCACCCATGCCTACTTCTTTAGGATCAAAATATATTGGGTTTATACCAAGATAATTTAAAGCTTTAAAGAAGCTGAGTTTTGTCCTTAATGATGGTTTTTCAAAAAGTAGGACTCCAGTTTTATTTGAAAAATTCAGGTTATTTTCAATATTGTTTAAATAATTTTCTTTTGAAGATATACCAAAATTTAAAATTTTCTTTAAATCTTCTTTATTAATATTATCTAGATTTATAAAATCTTTTTTCATCACATTTTCTCCGGAGATTCCATGCCCATTAGGCTAAGGAGGTTACTTAGGATTATTTTAGATGCTTTTACGAGTAATAATCTACTTTTCGTTTGTTCAATATTTACTAAGTCTTCATCAATTACCCTATTTTTCTCATAAAACTTGTGAATTATTTGAGCAAGTTCCAAGGAATATGTTGAAAGTTCATGAACATTAAGATTTTCTGTAATTCTATTTAATAACTCAGGGTACTCAATAAGTTTTTTAATTAGGTTAATTTCGTCAGGAGAAATTAACAGATTTATATCTGCATTATCAAATTTTATCTTGAAATATTCTGATGATCTTAATATAGAACTCAGTCTCGCATGAGCGTATTGAATATAAAATACAGGATTTTCCGAGGATTGTTTTTTAAAAATATCTATATCTATCTCCATCTGGCTTTCTGGAGATCTGCTTATAAAGCTGAATCTACATGCATCACTTCCTATCTCTCCTACAAGATCTTTTAATAAAATACTTGTGCCTTCTCTTTTACTAAATTTTGATATTCCGGAGGAACTTTTCAAAGAAACAATTTGATTAAGAAGTACTATTAATTTTTTAGAGTCTATTCCTAATTTTTCTAATATTATTTCCATTCTTTTTATATGCCCATGGTGATCAGCCCCCCATAGATCAATAACTTTTTCAAAATTTCTTACTTCAAATTTATTTCTATGGTAAGCAATATCAGTAGCAAAATATGTGGGTTTTTTGTCACTACTTTTTACTAATACATTATCCCTTTCATCTCCAAGCTCTTCAGTTTTTATCCATAATGCATCATCCTTCTTGTAAGTTAGATTCAAATCATCAAGATTTTGGAGAGTATCACTAAAGTAGTTTGAGTCAATTAAAGAAGATTCATAAAACCAATTATCGTGTTTTATTTTGATTAAGTTCAGATCCTCTTTTATTTTTAATATACATTTGTCTTTTTCCTTATTCTTTATTTCATTAAAAGTACTATCTTCAACATTTTCTAAATTATAATTCTTATAATTAGGAGCTAATTCTTTAGCAATTTCAATAATATCCTCTCCTTTATAATGATCTTCTAAAACATTGAAATCCGCTCCGTTTGCTTCCTTTATTCTCTCAATTATTGAATTACCAAAAATTTGCATTTGGTTTCCAGCATCATTTACATAGTATTCTCTTTGTACATTAAACCTCTGATTTTCTAATAAATTTGCAATTGTACTTCCTATAACAGCCCCTCTTATATGCCCAAGATGAAGCCTTCCTGTTGGATTAACACTTACAAATTCGACTTGTATCTTGAAATTTTTAGCCTCCAATGGCCTTCCATAATCTTTTTCCCTTGTAAGAATCATTTTTATTTCATTATTTCTCCAATTTTTACTTAGTGAAAAATTTATGAATCCAGGGTTAGCTATAGATAATTTTTCAATTTCTTTGCAATCTGGAAGTAAACTAACTAAATTTTCTGCAATTTCCATTGGGTTACTCGATAGTAATTTTGATAATTGGAGCGGCAAGCTAGTAGCAAAATCTCCAAAATCGGAATTTTTTGGTTTTTCTATAATAAAATCAGGTGAATTATTTGTGTCTATTCCTTTAGCTTTTAGAAGGTCTTCTAAAGCCTTGTTTGTAATGTTGTGTAAAAATTCTGAAATAAGCATTAATATTAAGTATAAATTTATATTATGTTGACTTACAAGCTTTGATTTAATATGGAAATAATGAATACTGAAATAGTTAATTTATTAAAGAAGAAATATGATCTAGATGATCATGATTTAGAAATTGCCTTAACCAGAGTAAAAGAACTTGAGGAGGCAATAAAAAAGATCAAGGGAGTTGAAGTAGTAGAAGATTTAACCCAATTAAACCCCTTAAAACTTTCCAATGAGTAGCATTGCAAATCTTTCTGTATCAGAAATTTCTGATCTTATATTTAAAAAAGATTTATCCCCAGTTGATTTATTCTCTTTTTATAGTGATCGTATTAATAAACTAGATAGCAATATAAATTCATTTATAGAGATTTTTGATAATTGGGAAGAAAAGGCAAAGATTTGTCAGCAAGAAATATCTCGAGGGGAGTATAAAGGGCCTCTTCACGGCATCCCAATAGCTGTTAAAGATTTAGTTGATGTAAGGTCAAAGGTAACAACAGCTGGATCTAAAATATTATCTTCAAATATTGCAAAAAGTTCTGCAGAAATTGTGAATGCCCTTGAATTATCAGGGGCAATTATTATTGGCAAGACAGAATTAGTTGAATTTGCTTTTGGCCCTCATGGTATTAATTCAAATTCAAAGCAAACCAAGAACCCTTGGGATCTAAAAAAAATACCTGGAGGATCAAGTAGCGGGTCTGCAGCAGCAGTATCTGCAGATTTAGTTCCTATTGCAATAGGCAGTGATACTGGAGGCTCCATTCGTATGCCTGCTTCTTTTTGTGGAGTAACTGGATTTAAACCATCTTATAATAAGTTATCAACTAAAGGAGTCTTTCCTCTTTCTTGGACATTAGATACTGTTGGTCCATTAGGAAAAAATACTAAAGACTGCTCAATATTTGTTGAAGAAGTATGTAAACATCAAAACCCTAATAATAAAGAGCCTTATGGAGGTTTTACATCATCCATGCTAGATAATTTTGATAGCTTACTCCCAGTTAGATTAAAAGTTGGGGTTCCAAATGATAATTATTTCTCTGAAATGGATGATGAAGTTAAAAAAGTATTTAACGATTCTGTTGAACTCATGAAATCTAATGGAGCCGAAATTATTAATGTTGATTTATCTTGGCTATCTATTGCTAGACCAGTTAATGTTGTTATCACTCTTGCTGAAGCAATGAGTGTCCATAAAGATTACTTGATTTCAAATTATGAAGATTATACCTACGAGGTTATTAGCAGACTAGTTTCTGGCGAGAGACTGTCAATTAATGATTATTTAAGCTCTCTTAGAGTTATGAGCTATATACAGAGTAAAATGAATGATGAATTTGATAATTTTGATATTCTTGCTTGCCCTACGACTCCTGTGCTACCAGGTCTAATAGAAGAATATTCAAAAAAGAATTTATCGTCTTCAAAAGAAGTTGTAGGCGGAAGGATTCCTAGCTTTACAAGTGTATTTAATGTTACTAGGCAACCATCTCTTAGCACATTGGCAGGATTCTCAGAATCAGGAATGCCTGTAGGGTTAATGTTTACAGGTAGATTTAATAAAGATTTTGGTGTGTTGCAAGTAGGTAATTGGTTCGAGAAGATTAATCATAATAATAGGAATAATAAGCCTACTATTGGATAATCTTATTTATAAAATTTGTACACAATTTCTTTGACTCTTCTACACTTAGTCCTTCGCATAGAATCACAGTGTTTCCGTAAATAATATAATACAAATATTTTGCTTTAGCAGATCCTGGCCCAGATCCAGCCCCTCTCCTATTTACTCTCCTATCTGAATTTCCTTCTTTCCAAGTTACATCTCTTGATGCAAGAACTGCATTTTCTCCTATAACTTCTTCAATTAAATTTATAGATTTAGTTGCATTATAGTGAGTATCATAAAATCTTAATTCGTAATCATGTGTATTATTTAAATCATCTTTCATCCATCCAAAAAAAGCACTATCAGCATTTTCAAGTTCAGTAACATCATATTTTTTTGATACTTTAAATCCCTTATCTTCAAAATCAACAATACTAAATTTTTTTGTATTGTCGCTAAACTGGTCTATTTCAATAAAATTTATATTTTCTGATCCACAACCAATAATTATTAAAAAAATTACTAAATAGTGTTTAATTATTCTCATTCTTTTTTTTTGCAAAATAGTTTGTGAAATTGATTAAAAAATAAGCAATTAATAATCCTAAAATAAACATTAAATATATTGATAAATTTGAATATGTATTTTTTGGAAGATCATATAGCAACCCAATGCTTGCTCCAACAATAACCCCAGAAATAATTATTCTAAATTCATCTTTGTATTTGTCTAATAATATTTTTATCAAAACTATTGATGCTGAAAAACCAATAATTCCTCCCAAAAAAAATAAGAATAAATATGGTAGGTTAATTTCATTAACTGAGTTAACTGTACTTTCATAAGTACCTAAAATTAAGAGTATTGATGATCCACTGATGCCTGGCAATATCATGAATCCGAAAGATAGCAGTCCTGACAAAATAATAATATAAAAAGCTGGGTCTGAATCGCCTATATTAGGAACAAATATTGAAAATAATCCAATAATCAATCCGAATAATAAATGAATTAAAAATTTTGAGTTTTTTCTTAATTTAATTAATAAATTAATACTATAAATAATCATTAGTGCTATCAAAAAAACTTTTGAATGATTTTCGTAATTTTCAAATAAATATGAAGCTAGCTTAGAAAAAACAAATACCGATATAAGTATCCCAATAAATAATGTTATAAGTAGATTATATTCAATTTTTATTAATGAAATTTCTTTCTTTCTAAAAATCTTTTTAATTATTGAGCTAAGAGAATATATTACATTGTTGTATTTTCCTGTTAGAAAAAGTACTGTCCCTCCGCTTATACCAGGGAATAAGTCTACGAAACCAACAACAATTCCTGTGCAAATATTTATTAAGTTATGTTTAATTGGATTAATCAATTGAATTCTCTTCACCGGATCTATATGGCAAAACAAAATTAGCATCAGAAAATGCTTTTTTCATTTGGCTTAATACATCATTTAATTCATTAGTAGCTTCATCAGGAAGTAAGCAATTATCTACTGACATACAGGAACTCTCATATTTTTTTTGAATTTCTGATAAATCATAGCAAGCTTTCTGTATAGCTTCTTGGTATTTACTATTCCACTCTGTAAAACGTCTTGAAAAGCATCCTCTATCCCAAGGAACTGCTCTCCATTGGCTAGGACCTTGAGCATTTATCATATTTATTGCCCCAGTCCTTATCCAGCTATAAACCCAAGCCTCAACATCTATGTCTCCGCCAAATTCTCTATTATTTTTAATTCTGAATACTTCATCAAGACCTGTCTTACCTCTATCATAAATATATGGACCTAATGTTACTGAAAAAATTACAGTTAAAGATATAAAAACAAAAAATAATTGTAAATTTGAGGGATTTCGTGAAAATTTCCTAATATATCCAATAGTTTTTCTAATTATATTTGTATTATTTTTTTTCATAGAATGATAGTTTAATACCGAAGTAATATTAATTTAAAAGCAGGAAATAATGAATATCCAAAATATAGAACCTCCAATTTTAGTTGCTCCAAGCCCTACTCCATTTACGAGAGAAGGAAAAGTTAATTTTAATGCCATAGAAAATAATGCTGAAAAATGGCTCAGTACAGATCTTTCAGGATTTGTGTTGGGCACTGAAAATGGCGAAGAGCAACTTCTGAGTTTTCAAGAAAAAAAAGATATATGCAAGAGTGTTGTTTCAGTAGCAAAAGAAAAGAAATTAATAATTGCTGGAATAGATAATCCTTCTGTAAAAGGTACCCTTGAAGATGCAGATGCTTATATTAATTTAGGAGTAGATGTTCTTAGAATAAGAATTCCTAGGCGAAGAGACACTATAAATGAATATTTTAATGAAGTCCTTGAAAAAATTTCAGGGCCAGTTTTAATAATTCATCAAATGGCTCCAGGGGGTTTTACTAATTCAATGACTACTGAAGGGGCAGATCCTGATCAGATTGGCAGATTTTGTTCTTATGATTCTGTAGTCGGGTATATAGCTAGTCATCTTGTTAGGTTCGAAATGATGACAAGAAAATTTATTTCAAAAGATAAACAATTTTGGGTCCCTAATGCAATGTTGATGGCTGCTCAAATATTAGAAGGTGCAAATGGAGCTTGTTTTATGCTTGGTAATATAGCACCTAAGATTTGCAGGGAAATTATGAAATTAGGGCTAGAAGGAAATTATTCTAAATCTAAAAAATTAAATGATTCCTTGGTTGATGCTGACTGGAATATATTATCAAGAGGCGCACCTGGGCTTAAATATGCAATGGATTTGATTGGTTTTGAGGGGGGAAATCCCAGAAGCCCATTAAATACCTTGGATGAGAATGCAAAAAATGAAATAAAAATTGCTTTAAAAAATTCTGGAATTTTAAAAGTAGAATAATACATCTGTATAATAATCACTTATGGTGTTTGATTTTAAAAGAAAAATTCAAGATTTAAGAGTTTCTATGACTGAAATTATTTCTATGGTAGACATGGATAAATTAAAAGATGAAATAAATTTATTAGAAGAAAAATCTCAATCTCCAGAATTATGGAAAAATGGAAAAAAGGGTTCAAAATTAATGACAACCTTAGCTTCTAAAAAATCTTTTTTTAAAAATATTGATCAACTGAATTCTTCATTGGAAAGCTATTTTCAACTTTCTCAAGAGGCGAGTATAGATGATATTAATATGCTTGAAAAAGATTCTGTTGATGACTTGAAATCTATAGAGAAAGGAATTGAAGATTTAAAGACTGAACTTCAATTTTCAGGCGAGTACGATAATTTTGATGCATTAATAACAATTAGCGGCGGTGCAGGGGGAGTTGATGCTCAGGATTGGGCATCCATGATTCTTAGAATGTATTTGAGATGGGCTGATAAGAGAAAATTTAATACGGAATTATTATCTACTTCTCCTGGAGAGGAAGCTGGAATAAAAAGTGCAATGTTAAGAATTAGCGGCGAAAAAGTTTTTGGCCTTTTGAAAGGAGAAAAAGGTGTGCATAGGCTAGTTAGATTATCACCATTTAATTCAGCAAATTTAAGGCATACAAGTTTTGCATTAGTTGAGGTAATACCAGATTTTCAAGAATCAACTGATGTAGAAGTTAATACTGACGACCTAAAAATCGAAGCTTTTAAAGCTAGTGGAGCAGGTGGCCAAAGTGTTCAAAAAAATTCATCTGCAATAAGATTAACTCACAAACCTTCTGCTATTGTAGTATCTGTCCAAAATGAAAGATCTCAATCTCAAAATAAAAATATTGCAATGCAAATTCTTAAAACCAGATTAGTTGATCTCGAAATACAAAAAAATAAAGAAAAAGAAAATGAACTAAAAGGAGAATTTGTATCTGCTGAATGGGGTAATCAAGTGAGAAGTTATGTTTTACATCCATATACACTTGTAAAGGATATTAGAACTGGATATGAAGTTGCAGATGTAAACAGTGTTTTAGATGGAAACCTGGATCATATTTTGTTAGAATTTCTAAAATTTTCAATAAAGTCCCAAATTAAGTAATTGAATATATAATTAAAAAATAAACTATCAAAATTTAAATTATGAAAAAATTAACAATTTTATTAATTATTGCAACAATATCCTTGTTTGCTTGTTCAAGCGAGGTCGAACCTCAGAGTCTTAATGAAACTCAAAAGTCTATTGCTCCTTCTTTACAAGGTTCTGATAATTCTGGAAGTTCTGAATCAGGAAAAGGGGGGACTTTAAAAAGATTGTGGTCAGACCCACCTACTCTTGATCCTCACCTTGTAACTGATACCACTTCAGCAGGATTAATTGTTGAAATGTTTTCAGGTTTAGTAACTTTAAATTCAGATCTAGAGATAGTGCCAGATTTAGCGGAAAGTTGGGATTTAAGCGAGAATGGAACCCTTTATACTTTTAAGTTAAGAGAAGATATAAAATTTTCTGATGGATCTCCAATTACGGCTAATGATTTTTCCTACTCATTTAATAGAGCAGCAAATCCTGACACAGAATCTCCAGTTGCTGAATTATATTTAGGGGATATTGTTGGCGTTCAAGAAGTGTTAGATGGCGAATCAAATGAGATTTCGGGTGTAAAAGTTATTGATGACAGAAATATACAAATAAAAATTGACTCTCCTAAAGCATATTTTCTAGCTAAGCTTACTTATCCTACAGCCTATGTACTTAAAGAGGCCAATGTAAGTCAAGGAGGAGATAATTGGACAGACTCTCCGGTTGTTACAGGACCTTTCGCCTTAGAAAGATATGATTTAGGTCAAGTTCTTATTCTTAAAAGGAACGATTTATATTGGGGAGAAAAAGCAAAGCTAGATAGGGTTGAGTTTAATTTAGCTGGTGGTGTTCCAATGGCAATGTATGAAAATGGAGAAATAGATATTACTGGAGTAGGGCTTGCTGATTTAGAGAGAGTGCAAGATCAAAATGACCCATTAAGTAAAGATTTAATTTCTGTGCCACCATCGTTTACTATTAATTACATTGGGTTTAATGTGTCTAAGCCACCATTTGATGATATGAAATTTAGACAAGCGTTAAATCACGCCGTTGACAAACAACTAATTGCTACTCAAGTTTACTCCGAGTTAGTCAGGCCAGCTTATGGAATACTCCCTCCTAACTTCCCCGGCTTTTCAAGTGATGTTAAAGGTTTAGAATATGATCCAGATAAAGCAGTTAAATTATTGAACGAGTCTAAATATGCTGATCCAGAAACTAGACCTTTGATAGTTGTCACTATACCAGGAACTGGTGGATCTCCAAGTTTAGATATGGAAGTTGTGGCAGATATGTGGGATAGGGTTTTGGGAGTTCAAATAGAAATTCAGCAAGTTGAATGGGCAACATACTTACAAGATCTTCACAGAGAAAGACTCCAAGTATGGGGTGGATCTGGATGGCAAGCAGATTATCCTGACCCTCAAGATTTTATCGATATATTATTTCACTCTGAAAGCAAAGGTAATCATGGGAAATACAGTAACTCTCAAGTTGATGAAATACTAGAGGAAGCTAGAATTGACCAAGATCCTCTAACTAGGATAAGTAAATATAATAAAGCTGAGCAATTGATAATTGATGATGCACCTTGGTTACCTATGTGGTTTGATCAAGAAGGATTGGCCTTAGTAAAACCAAGAGTGAGAGGATTTGAGTTTACCCCTCTAATTGTTCCAAAGCTAAAAAACGTTTATATTCAAAACTAAATAAACTAAAAAATACGTTTTGCTAATATACGCAATTAAACGAATACTATGGGTTCCACTAGTAATGCTAGTTATAGCATTAATGGTTTTTATTCTTGGAATATACGGTCCTGGAGATCCTGTAGAGGTTATTCTTGGTAATAACTATACTGAAGAACTAGCAGATTCTTTAAGGGAAAAGAAAGGACTAAACGATCCTGTTTTTGTTCAATATTTTAGGTACATTGGTGATTCGGTAAAAGGTGATTTTGGTGAAAGTTATAAATATCCTGGAAAAACTGTTTTAGAGCTTCTTGCGCCAAAATTGGCTGTGTCTGCAAAATTATTCATTATATCTATACTAATTTCTACTATATTCGGGATTCCATTAGGTTTTTATGCAGCAATAAAACAAGGAACTCCCATTGATCCGCTTGTTGTATCTATGACTTTAATAATTTATGCAATGCCTGTTTTTTTAACCGCTCCATTTTTGATTATTATTTTTGCTTTGGAATTAGGATGGGTCCCGGTTTCTGGATGGGGCGGTATTTTTGATTCAAGATCTATACTTCCTGCTATAACTGTGGGGCTACCTGGAATTGCTGTAATTGCAAGATTGATGAGAGCAAGTACTTTAGATGTTTTAGGTCAGGAATTTATCACTTTTGCAAAAGCTAAAGGGGTAAGTAGACGTGAAGTAATTTATAAACATGTTGGAAAAAATGCAATATTGCCTGTTGTTACTGTATTAGGATTGTCATTTTCTGGGATGTTGGGAGGTGCTCTGATTGTAGAGCTTATATTTGGAATACCAGGTGTTGCAAGATTTGCTTTAGACGCAATTTTTTCTAGAGATTATCCAATAATTATGGCTTTAACTCTAATTGGAACCGCGACATTGGTTATTGCAAATTTAATTGTTGATCTTTTATATGTACTTCTTGATCCAAGGATTAGGTATAGTAATGACAATTAATAATGAACAAAAAATCACTTCACTTAGCCCTTTTCGGCATGGCTTAAATAGTTTACTTAAAAAAAAGGTCGCCGTTTCAGTTATTTTAGTTTTAATAATAGTTTATATAGTTGGCCTCTTTGCTCCATTGATTGCCCCTTACTCTTATTCTGAAACAGATTTAATGAATACTCAAAGTGGGCCAACTTTAGATCATATATTTGGAACTGATAGATTGGGAAGGGATATATTTACTAGGATAATTTGGGGTATACAAACCACAGTGATTATCACTATAGTTGGCCTTGTAACAGGAAGCTTGATTCTTGGTGTTAGCCTTGGCTTAGTTGCTGGCTACTTTAGAGGAAAAGCAGATTCAATTATTACAAGAACAGGAGAAGTTTTAGCTGCATTTCCTGATATTTTATTAATTATTATTTTGGCAGCCACTCTTAGGCCTAGGATTGTGGACTTTGCACGAACCATAGAAGATATGTCAGGAATAAATGGAATAGTCTCTTCAGGCATAGTGGATTTTGCAGTAATTGGTATAGCTTTATTGCCACTTAGTTGGTTTGGAATGATGAGATTAGTTAGAGGGCAAGTTTTGTCTGTAGGGCAAAGAGAATATGTTCAGGCTGCGAGAATTGCAGGGGCATCAAATGCTAGAATTCTTTTTCGGCATATTCTTCCTAATGTCATTGGTCCAATTATTGTTTCAGCTAGTTTTGGTTTAGGTGCTGTTGCCGGAACTGAAGTTTTCTTAAGTTTTTTGGGTCTAGGTGTTCAGCCTCCTCATCCAAGCCTAGGTATAATGATTGCTGACGTTACAGGAAGAGGAGCGTCCAGTGTTTCTGTTTTAAAAAACCATCCGGAGCAAATTTTAGCTCCAATAGCAGTTGTTTGGATATTAATTTTTTGCTGGAATTTACTTGGCGATGCTTTAACTGATATATTCAATCCTAGGTCAAAATAGGCTTCATATATTAACTTGATTATTGATATTAAAAATTTATGGATATGTTTTCAATAAATGAATATACATCTCGGCGTTCAGATGTTTTAGGGCTTAATGGAATTGTTGCAACTAGTAATCCGCTTGCTGCTAACGCAGGACTTGATATTTTAAAAAAAGGAGGCAACTGTGTTGATGCAGCTGTATGCGCTGCATCAGTATTGAATGTAGTTGAACCAATGTCAACAGGAATAGGTGGAGATGTATTCGCGCTTATTTATGATAAAAGCTCTTCTTCAGTGAAAGCTTTGAACGGAAGTGGGAGATCAGGTAGAAATTCAACTATTGAAGATTTTGCTAAATTTGGTCTTGATCATATTCCTCTTCAAGGTGAATTTTCTGGCATGTCTGTTAGTGTTCCTGGTGCAGTAGATGCTTGGCAAGAATTGGTAGATAAATTTGGAAAATTCTCTCTTGATTCAGTATTATTGCCTGCAATTGATATTGCTAACAAAGGTTTTGGAGTATCAGAAATTACTGCGCATCTTTGGAAGATAAGTGAAAATAAATTATCAATAAATAATAATTGCGATTTCTTAGTAAGTAATAAATCTCCAAAATTTGGAGATAAATTTTTGAATCCAAATTTAGCCAATATATTAAAAGGCATTTCAGATAATGGAAAATCTTATTTTTACCAAGGAGAAGTGCCCAATAAAATTTCAGATTATATTAAACAATTTCACGGATGGCTTTCTGAAGAAGATTTTTTAAATCATGAAAGCGAATGGGTGGAGCCTATAACTTCAAATTATAGAGGATATGATGTTTGGGAATGCCCTCCTAACGGGCAAGGTATAGCGGCGTTGATTGCATTAAACATATTTGAAAATTTTGATCAATTTGATTCCGAATTAATGAAGGTACATTATCAAATTGAATCAATGAAAATAGCTTTTCGGGATGCTCTTTGGTACGTAGCTGACCCAGATAAATTCAAAGTTCCTGTAGATCATTTACTTTCTAAAGAATATGCTAAAAAAAGATTTAATGAAATTAATTCTTCTAAATCAAATTACGGTTACAATAAAGGAAATTTTAAACAACAAGGAGATACAGTTTATATTTCAGTAATCGATGGAGAAGGGAATGCTTGCTCATTAATTAACAGCTTATATCAAGGTTTTGGCGCAGGGTTAGTGGTTCCTGAAACAGGAATAGCATTGCAAAATAGAGGGGCATTATTTTCATTAAACCAAGGCCATCCAAATATTTTTGAACC
>Ga0111541_10000225_pt1 | contig 18241 bp, 13 predicted proteins | sample Knorr_S7_td_DCM__FD_83039 | JGI IMG/M metagenome (GOLD analysis project Ga0111541, IMG submission 83039) | Marine microbial communities from Southern Atlantic Ocean transect - Knorr_S7_td_DCM_ad_131m_LV_B (version 2) (version 2) | ecosystem: Environmental > Aquatic > Marine > Oceanic | place...
AGAAGAACGTAGGCATCACCGTTGACATTGAAGTTGGTGACCAGGCTGCTATCAAACAGCAATGGAACAACCGCTCACTCCCTGGTGACATGCTCATCAGAGACAACGAAGCCAGATGGGATGGGACAAGTATCACAACTGGTCACTATTGCAACCACGACGCTCGTTGGAGAGTTAACGAACCAGAGACAGCAGACGGAGCTGCTAGATGCGACAAGATCAAAGAATTAGCTTTGAATCACGTTGTCACCGGCCAAGAACGACACGACAACTTCAATGCTGCATATCAATTCATTCGAGATGAATCTATGCACTGGGGACCATTCTCAGCAAATGTCCCTTGGGGAGCCGGGCCAAGAATTGCAAACTACGAACCATTTGTTCTTGTTCCTTATTTTACCGCGCCTTGGAGCATATCGCTGAAATAGTCGCACATATCTAATCAAATTGTTGGGAAATTACTCCAATGAGATTCCCAATGAAACCTGAGGGGGCTTGTGGGGGCCCCCTCTTTTTATTACGTTTTTTAATGTTATATTTGATATAAATTACGAATCGCTAATATCTAATACATTTTGCTATTATCGAATTGACTTTAAAATTTCAATATATTAACCTAATCGTCACAGCGAATAGTGGCGCCTATGTGTTTCCGCCATTCGTTTCAAAATTAATCATATGCCGATTGGCATAGGTAAGGAGGAAGCCCTGTGGTAAAACCAACAAGACTTGGCATAAAGCGCATAGCGCTGATGTCATTATCATTGATGTTGCTCGCTGCATTCGTTGTAGCTTGTGGCGGTTCTGATACGTCTGATGATTCCGCTTCTAGCGCTGCCCCTGCAGCAGCTGCACCCACAGCAGCACCAGCAGCAGCAGAACCAGCTAGTTCCGGCGATAACTCAGACGAAAGAATCACCGTCTTGGTAGCGGACCTTGAAGAGGAACGAGTGTTCCCACCTTTGGCTGGAGGTCCTGACGTAAAATACCTGAGAGTATTTATGGATGACATTGTCTCCACTATGGGTGGAGGTGATCTTGTCCCTGGCATCATAAGCAAGTGGGAAGTTTCCGATGACGGAACTACTTGGACTGTTGATGTTAGTACTGATAAAGGAATCAAGTTCCATAATGGAGACCCTTTGACAGTGGACGACGTAATGCTCAGTTTAGAGCAAGAACGAACACAATTAGCAGTGGACATGGCAGAAGCTGGATGTTTCAACGTTACTGAAACTGCCTATGTCAAATACACTAAGTCCTTGGACCTAGGCCCTGGTGATAACCAGATAACCTACGCTCAGAACAGAGTTGCATTGAACTTCCCGTTTAACTTCTCTCAGAGCAACCAAGACGAAAAAGGTATGTTATTACCTGCTAAATATGTAAGACCCATGATTGCTGCGGCAGAAGCCAAAGGATCAAACAATATGGACTGCTTTACAGAGTTCGAAGAGAATCCTGTAGGATCCGGACCTTTCAAACTCACCGACTATGAGTTGGGTGTCAAATATGAATTTGACCGAAATGATGATTACTGGTTTACCAAAGCTAATGGCTTTGCTGAAGACAGAATCCCTCAAGTCGGCGGAATCGATATGGAAATCATTCTTGAACCTTCCACTCGATTGGCAGCTCTTCAATCCGGAGAAGCTGACCTCATTGAAGCCAACATGAACTTAGTTCCATCATTAGATGCCGACCCTGACATGAGTGTTTTCTGGCAAGATGAAAACTCCATGATGTGGGTCATCTACATCGACTGCTGGGAAGAAGACATGTGGTGCTTCCAGAAAGATGCTAGACAGGCCCTTCAATATGGTACCGACACCCGTGCTATTCAAGAAGCACTATACGGTAAAGGTGCTACTCACGAAGGTCATGGCTGGGCTACATCCAACGCTTTGGGTTACAGCTCAGACTTAGACGGATTCCCATATGATCCAGACAAAGCAGCTGCTTTATGGAAGTCTGCTGGATTAGATGATTCCTTAACCTTCAAGATCTGGACCTGGGAAGCTGGCGCATTCCCGTTCCTACCACAAGTAGCTGAATTAATGGCTGCTGACTGGAAGAAGAACGTTGGCATTTCAGTCGATATCGAAGTTGGCGACCAGGCTGCTATTAAACAGCAATGGAACAACCGATCACTCCCTGGTGACATGCTCATCAGAGACAACGAAGCAAGGTTCGATGGAACTAGTATCACAACTGGTCACTATTGTAACCACGACGCTCGTTGGAGAGTTAACGAACCAGAGACAGCTGATGGAGCCGCTCGATGTGACAAGATCAAAGAAATGGCTTTGAACCACGTAGTAACAGGAGATGAACAGTGGGAAAACTTCAACACAGCATATAAGTTCATCAGAGATGAATCTATGCACTGGGGACCTTTCTACGCTAATGTACCGTGGGGAGCTGGCCCAAGAATCGCTGACTACAAACCTTGGAAATTGGTGCCTTACTTCACTGCATCATGGTCAATTAGCTTGAAGTAAATAACCATATAGTCAGATAAACTTTTAGGGAATTCTTCCAATGAGATTCCCTGATAACCTTGAGGGGGCCTGTGGGGGCCCCCTCTCTTATTACGTATTCCGTAATTAATATGCATAAATTATCTTTTTCACATAGCATTAACATCCTATTACCCATGTTATATTGACAAAATATCCTACCTATCGTAGCCTATACGTCTTACAGCTATATTATTAAGCGAGATACTTATTATTTGCTGCAAGGATAAACAATGTCATTACATAATGGCTAAGAATAAGGAGGAACACGAGTGATTCAAACACGGAAAAAAGGCATTAAGAATTTAATCTTGATGTCATTATCATTGATGCTACTTTCCGCTTTTGTTGTAGCTTGCGGAGGATCGGATGATTCTGCCTCTGCTGAACCTGCAGCATCAGCTCCTGCAGCCGCAGCTCCCGCAGCATCGGCTCCAGCTAAAGAAGCACCCAAGTCTGCCGCAAGCGCAGCGCCTACAGCAGTACCTGCTGTAAAACCAACGGTAGCACCTGCGAAAGCAGAACCTGCCAAAGACAGTATAGTAGTAGTAATTAACCAAGAACCTTCAGACCCAGATACTTGGAAATCCACTACTCTATATCCAAACCAAATAACTCATAACATTACTCAGCCAGTCTCGTTCTTAGGACCAGACTTCGTAGACCACGCAACCGTGGGCTTCGAAAGCTGGGAAATGCATGATGGAGGCGCTTCTTGGACGTTTAAACTTACCGAAGGGATGGAATTCCATAACGGTGAGCCATGGAACGCTGAAGCCGCAAAATACTCTATAGATTATCTGGGCCAATGCGTGGAATGCGGACCTTATGGTCAGGTAGGTCCTTCCAATGCTGAAGTGATAGATGACTATACAGTGCAATGGAATTTAGAAAATCCTAACCCTGCGTTACCTAGATTTAGCCAATATACCATTTTCAGAGCACCTAAAGACCATGCTGAACATGACGGAGAAGTCCAAGCAGCTAAAGGTAACACGATAGGATGGGGGCCATACACATTTGGTGAATGGATCCGAGGAGAAAAATTCACTATCAACCGATGGGATGGTTACAACGCTGACAACAGCGTATTCCTAAACCAAGCAGGAACCATCAACACCGCTGAATACGTATGGAGACTTGAAGAAACCGTAAGATCAGCAATGATACAAGCTGGAGAAGCAGACATCGCCTGGGGCATGGCTGGTGACATGGCTGCAGATCTAGACAATAGTGATCACGGTGCTTGGGTCAAAATCGTATCCGGTGAGGTAAACACCTTAGACGTTGATACTATCTGGCATCCAGAACTTAAAAAGCTTAAGGTTAGACAAGCTATAGCTCATTCAATTGACTGCGAAGAGATTGCTCTAGCTCTCTTTGGCGAGCAAAGCAGATGTTCCAGTGGACCTAACGGTATCCCTGGCACACTCGGAGTTAATGATACTAACTGGAAGCCAAAATATACCTACGATCCAGTGAAAGCTAAAGAATTATTAGCTGAAGCTGGTTATGATCCTGCAAACGAGATCAGTTACTGGACTCGTTCTGGACGTTGGGCTAAAGACGTTGAATTAGCAGAATCCCTTGCGATTTACTTCGATCAGGTCGGATTAAACATCAAGGTAAATGTTGTTGAGTCAACAATTTGGAACAAATACCACAAAGCAGGACCTGCTCATATATACAGCGCTTCAATCGATGCTGGTAAATCCCATGAAGAAGCTGTTGCCGATGTACATGCAGGGGAGCCACCAGCAGATCCTGGTGTATCACCTGGACTAGTGTACTTCGCTCCTGGCGGAGAATACTTTGACTTCGGTAGACAAATCAAGTTCTATATGAACTGTGCATCTGTTAGATCTTCTAACTGTGATGCTGACACTCACACTCTTGGACAGAAAGCTATCGCTGCTGCAGGAGATGAGCGTAGGCAACTTATGGAAGAAGTTTACGATGTCTTCTCTGACCGGTTGTACCAAATACCGATCATGGAAATCGTAGCAGTATGGGGAGTTAACAAGAATTTGGACTTCACCAATATGCCTGGTGGACGAAGAATTTTGATCAACACCACACACTTCAAATAAGGCACATGCAAAAACACCCTGGAAATTTCCAGGGTGTTTTTGCATAAATTAGACGATTAATTTAACCCACTTCTTGAAGCAATTTACCATCCACAATACTTTCAACAGAGTTTTCTCCTAGCAAATCATTTAACCTAGCGATTAACCCTTTATCTAAACTTACAGTAACCACGGGCAAATCCATAATTACTACTTTTCCGACAGTCTTAATTTTGAAATTCACCTTGCATTGCCCAGGGTACTCGAGCATGATTTTGACTGACTCCCTCAATTTATGGGCATCTTCAATACTATCCTCGGTCTCTTCTAATTTGATCATCATAATTTCAGTTCTTATTGTTTCATTCTGAATAGGTGCGTCCGTTATAGTTTCCAAGCTTGGTTCTCCTGTATTAATTTCGGGTTGCTCTGCAATAGGAACAATATGTCTATCAACTTCTTCTGGGGTAGTTACAGGATTGTCTGCTCTTTCACATTGGAAGTTGGGTTCATCTCCCCTCTGCCTTATTTTCCCTGAGATCCTCAGAGGAATTCCTTCTACCCATTGAATTTCCGTCTGTTTCAAATTTTGTGGCCAAACCCAACCAGTCATGTTTCCATCTGCAAATTTAATATCAAGTCTTAAATATTCTTCATTTTTACTCTTTGTAACGCCTTTAAATTTACTTTGTATGATCCCAATCACTGACACATCTGAACCTATTGTCATAGTATCTAACGAATCTAATGAAATACCATTAATCACCGGTGCCGCGGTTTGAGTCATCGCGGATAATTTTAATCCCAACAATTCCTCTTCCCATTCAATAATTTCAGAAAACGGGGTTTGCGAATCCGATAACACAATCCCAGCTGCTGACGCATTTTCATTAGGACCTGAATCTAATTCAAACATTCTAGTTTGTCCTGAGTCACGAATCCTTGATTCCAACTGAATAGTAGCCAGCATAGATTCCAGAGCATCGTATAATGCCCCTCTTTCACCGAATTCATCAAACGCCCCAACTTTTATTAAGCTCTCTAGAACTCGGCGATTAACATACTTTGAGTCCACTCTGTTACAGAAATCATCTACGGACTTGAATTCACCATTATTTGAACGCTCTAAAGCTACTTGTTTTACTGAAGCATAGCCAACATTTTTCACTGCTGACAATCCAAAATCAATTTGGGACTCTGTTGTCTTACTAATACTAAATTCGGCTTCACAAACATTAATGTTTGGCGGTCCAACTTTTATATCAAGATTCTTACATTCCATAATAGAAGAAAGCATTTTTTCTGGATTATCGCTTTTAGCATTCAACACAGATGCCATATATTGCATTTTGAAATGGGTTTTTAAATACGCAGTCCAATAAGATATCAATCCATAACTTACACTATGTGCTTTATTAAATGCATACCCTGCAAATGGCTCTATCAACAAAAATATTTCTTCCGCCAATTGCTGGGTATATCCTTTTTCAATGGCACCAGCTACAAATTTTTCTTTTTCCTCAACCATTAAGCTCTGAATCTTCTTACCCATCGCCTTACGTACAATATCTGCTTCACCTAAGGTGTAGCCTGCAAATTGTTGGAAGATTTTCAAAATTTGGTCCTGATAAACGATAATGCCATAAGTTTCATCTAATATTTCTTTTAAACTCTCATCTGGATAAACAATCGGAGTTTTACCGTGTTTAGCATCAATAAATGTATCAATATGCTCCATAGGACCAGGTCTATATAAAGCAATCATCGCAGCAATATCACCTAAATTTGATGGTTTCAATTTCTCTATATATTTCTGCATTCCAGCACTTTCCAGCTGAAATATGTCCGTGGTTTTACCCGTACCAAGCGTTTCAAAAGTAGCGACATCATCCAAGGGTATATCTGCCAATTTTATTTCTTCACCAATTGTTTCCCCAATTGATTGTAAACATTTATCCAATATAGTCAGATTTGTTAATCCCAAAAAGTCCATTTTAAGAAGGCCCAATTTAGCAACTGGATCCATCGAGTATTGCGTAGTTAATACTTTATTATCATCCGAGGACCTTGACGGCCGTTGTAACGGAACCGTTTCTGTTAAAGGCCTCTCTGAAATTAGAACTGCTGCTGCATGAGTTCCTACGTGAGAAACTGTTCCTTCTAAACCTTGGGCCTGTTCCACCAAAGCTTTCATGCTCGGGTTAGATTCAGCCATTTGTTTAAATTCATCGCTACTATCTAGTGCTTCTTGTATCGTTCTTGCTTTAAACGGTACTAGTTTAGCCAAACGATCTACTTCCCCGTAGGGGATCCCTAACCCACGACCTACATCTCTTAAGGAAGCCTTAGCAGCCATACGTCCAAATGTTATTATTTGAGCTACTTTATCTTCACCATATTTATCCGTGACATAATTAAGTACTTCGTCTCTACGGTCATCCTGAAAATCCATATCAATATCAGGCATTTCTTTACGTTCTAAATTAAGAAATCTCTCAAACACCAGATTGTATTTCAACGGATCGACATCGGTAATTCCAAGGCAATACAGCACTAGGCTCGCAGCAGCACTTCCTCTGACAGCAAACATAATATTATTTCGTCTAACAAAATGACTGATGTCTGACACTACCAAGAAATACTTACCGAAATTGGTTTGCTTTATAACATCCAATTCATAATCGAGTCTAGCTTGTATATCTTCCGTTATATCGTAATAACGCTTTTCTAGACCTTCTTCACATAAATGCCTCAAATAATCGTCTGCATTGTCATAGCCAGGAGTATCGAACCTAGGCAAATGTGTTTGCCCAAATCCTAATTCCAAGTCGCACATATCAGCTATTTTTTGAGTGTTCTCCAATGCTTCCGGAACATCAGAAAATAATTCCCACATTTCATCAGGTGATTTTATGTAATAAGAGTCATCTTCCATACGCAGACGTTTTTCATCATGAATTGTTGTATTCGTTTGAATAGCTATATAGAGATCTTGAAGATGATGTTCATGCTTATGAACATAGTGAGAATCATTGGTCACTACCAACGGAATATTCAATCTGCTGGACATTTCGATTAAAGCTGAATTTATATCATCTAACCCAGGGACATCTGCGTGTCTCTGAATCTCAAAGAAATACCTGCCTTCAAAAATCTCATTAAACCATAGAGCAGTCTCTTCTGCTTTATCTAAATTACCATCTAATATATATCTTGGTATCTCAGCAGACGGACAACCAGACAATGCAATAAGCCCAGCGCTTCTTTCTTTCAACAACTCTTTATCGATCCTAGGCCTGTAATGAAATCCTTCTATATGAGACTTCGTAACCAGATACATTAGGTTCTGATATCCCTCATGATTCTGAGCTAACAGAACCAAATGGTATGGACTACGCTCTGATTGGCCTTTTTCAAAACGTGAGGTATGGGCCATATATACTTCACAACCAATAATGGGTTTAATACCCTCTCTCTTACATTCTGAGTAAAACTCCACGGCACCGTACATTGATCCATGGTCAGTAATTGCTAAGGAGTCCATTCCCGCATTTTTTGCCGTGGCCACCATTTCTGGTATTTTGCTTATACCATCCAGCATAGAATATTCTGAATGGATATGTAGATGGGTAAATTTCTTTTCCAATTATTATTCCAAAACTTATTCTGATTGATCAGGAGCCACGTATTCTGCAACAGAACAAGTGGCAGCCCCGCTATTAACGCTTAGTCTTTTTTCCCTTCAGCTGGGGCTTTCTTAGCTCCTCTAATTCCTGAGGATTCTCCCCAAGTGGATGCTTCTACATAATTCTGGAATTGCTTTTGCTCACCACAGTTTAAACATTCACCTTTACTCTGTGGACCTGTAGCTGCTTGAATTGACCAGTGATGCACACATTTTTCAGTATCTGACTTCTTTGCCATTAATCTCTCCTCACTGTACAGCTATCCCATTCCGTAGATCTAAACAAACCCGAACAATCGTAACTCTTATTAAGATTTTATATATCCTAAAGATTAGACATTCATCTAATTATTTACAATACAAGAGAGGGTATATTTTAACCATTTTTTAAACTTCGAATAGGACATTGTGTAAACAATGTATTAATTATATCAATTCTGAAACAATTCGTGTTACACCCCATCCTGCTAACCAGGCTGAATGCCTACCATCTCCACCTGCCACCAAGACCACAATATCATCTGCAGAAGTAACGATGGGAACTAAGGTGTTATCGTTATCAACATTAATACTCTCAGGCCACACCCTGTTACTCCAGTGAGCCTTCTCTTTTAATCTGGAAATGGGCATTCGTGCATTTTTAAATATAAATTGCTTGATATCAGCTTTAGAAAATCCTTCATTAGCAATCTCATTAGCATGCTCAGGACTAAGGACCAAAGTCATCTGAGCTCCCGAACCTATCTGATAGTAATTCGCAAAACCTTCTGTTACCACGGATTTCACTAACGTATCTAGAGCTAATGTACCGCTAGAACTAGAATCAAAAATATTGTAGACCCCTCTTATTCCAATAGTAGTTACCATGTTGGTCTCTTTCGAATAACCTAATTCTTCCTGTCTACTTTCCCATGGGCTCCTTGCCTCATTTTCCCCGAAACAAAAACTAAATCTACCAGGAGTAGACAAAGTAGCTTTATCCATTATCCCTGGAAGGAGTTCACCTAGGTTCCTAATAACTAATCTTACAGCACGACCTATGGTTGCGTTAGCTCGAAACCCCGGGCCGAAACATGCAGCATCAGAATGAATACCTATTCCATTACAAATTGGCCCATTAACAACCACAGTGCACGCAGCACCTCCAGTAGTTGCCTGAACTCCTCCAACATTAAATTCAGGCCTCAAAACACACTTGACCGCTGCAATGACCACAGGAAAATATTCAGGTTTACAGCCTGCCATTACAGAATTTATTGCTACTTTTTCTACTGTAACGGTTTTATTACTTGGCTGAATCACTCCTAACTCGAATTCAGGAGGTAGATCAGCACCTTGTATCATTTCTAAAACCAAATCCTCGGTAGCTGGAACAACTGGTAAACCATCTGACCATCCCTCTGCTTCATAATAATCTTGTATCTGAGAAAAGGAATCCTGTAATTCTATTTGTTTAGATGTTAACCGCATATACTTAATTCACTTTATTAATGCATTGGCAATTTCAGAAGCATGCACCTGAGCTAATTGCTTGATTTCTTCTGTACTTTTAGGAGTTAAAGGACTAGGAAGTATCACTAATTTCACATCTGGCATACCTAAAGCTGCCGCTCGAGCTTGGGCAGCCGTAGTGAATGTGCTGCTAACTATCGATACCGATGGTATTCCTGCTTCTTCAGTTATTACTGTATCGTGAAGACCCCACGCAGTACAGGAGCCTCAATCCGCTATTGCATGTACTATGACATCACAATGTTCTATCAAATACTCAAGTGTCTGAGAATCACAAGCTTCACTGTATGCTCTCTTTTTCTTATATATCACTTCGGAGACACCAAAATCAGAGACCAAAACCTGCTCCAGTTCCATCATAAATGTATCTGCGTGTAGCTTTCTATTTTCAAGTAATCCAACTACCTTGTCCTCTATACTAGTGATGCGTTCCGTGGTTTTATTTTGGGCATTACTTTCTTCTGATTTTGGAAATAAAACTTTAATCATTTAACACCTCCTAGTTAGTCATCTGGAAAAATTTACCTTCAGTTTTGATGCTTGGAGCTATCACCATATCAACGGAATGAAAATCTTTAATAGTGTATGAACCACACATTCCCATCGCTACTCGTAATGCTCCTACAAAATTTTGTGTACCATTAGTCATTGATGTAGGCCCATACAAAACTTGTTTTAGTGTCCCTTTTGTACCGACAGAAACTCTCGTTCCTCTGGGCAATTCTGGATGAGGATTAGCCATTCCCCAGTTGAATCCCTTGCCTGGTGCCTCCTCGCATTGTGCAAAAGGAGTACCTATCATAACCCCATCAGCTCCACTCGCTAAAGCTTTACAGATATCTCCTCCTGTTCTAAACCCGCCATCAGTAATAATCGATACATATTTACCAGTATCTTTATAAAAGGCTTCCCTAGCAGCAGCACATTCCAAAGTAGCAGACACTTGTGGTACTCCTACTCCTACCACTTCTCTGGTAGTACAGGCCGCACCTGGTCCAACACCTACTAAAACCGCGTCTATTCCTGTCTCCATCAATTCATAAGCTACATTGTATGAAACGCAGTTGCCCACCACTATAGGCACATTGAGATTATCCAATAATTCCCCAAAAATGAGGCCTCTATAACTTCTAGAAACATGTCTTGCCGTAGTTACCGTACTCTGAACAAATATCAAATCTGCCCCTGCCTCCACCGCTATTGGGGCCATAGTTTTAGTATTCTGAGGGGTAAATGATATACCGCACGTGGATCCTTTTGATTTAATTCTTTCAACACATTCGGCCACTAATTTTTCTTGTAAAGGAGCTGAGTAAACTTCTTGCAGATAAGAAGTCACTTTTTCTTGAGGCATATCAATAATTTCATTTAACACCGTTTCTGGGTCTTCGTATCTTCCGTATATACCTTCCCCATTCAGAACGCCCAAACCTCCGTGGGAATCCATCAGCGCCGCAAAATCAGGTGATACAGCGCCATCCATAGCAGAAGCCATGATTGGGATATCAAAAGTTAGGGAACCTATATTCAAGGCAGTGGAAGTCATGTCCGGATTAATCGTTACATCTCCAGGCACAATTGCCACTTCGTCAAATCCGTAAACTCTTTCAAGTTCTTTAAAACTCTTTCTTACCATAACCTTTACCTCTTCCATCTTTCTTGGGAGATTTTAATCATATTATAAGTCTAGACTCCCATCTACACTTACTGGATGATGTTTGTCTAATTTGTGAGATTTATCCCAAAATATTGAACAACACTTCGTTTATATCGCCAGCATATATTATGTCCATTTCATCATAAGAATCCAGTAGCGTCTTGTCTGATTTAGGGATTATACACTTCTTGAAACCCAATCTTTTAGCCTCTTCAATTCTCCTAGCAAAGTTAGAAACAGGCCGTAATTCGCCTGTTAATCCAATCTCGCCAAAAACCACCAAATGAGGGTCTAATGGTACATCACGGTAACTAGAAGCTAAAGCACATAATATAGCGCAATCAACAGCAGGTTCATTAATTCTGAATCCTCCTACTACGTTCACAATCACATCTTGACTTAGCATAGATATGTTAGTTTTCTTGGACAATACTGTGGTTAACATCAATAGCCTATTAAAATCTATACCGCTTGCTATACGTCTAGGAGCAGATGTACTAAAAGTCGGGGAGGTTAAACCCTGCACTTCCATCATCAAAGCTCTGTTGCCTTCGATGACAGGTGTTATACAAGAACCTGAAGTACTTTCAAGTCGGTTGGATATCAGATTCTTTGATGGATCCTCAACGGGTTTTAAACCAGAAATTTCCATGCTCAGGACACCTATTTCCGTAGTAGAACCAAAACGATTCTTTGTGCTTCTAAGTACCCTATAATCATTTAGATTTTCTCCTTCCAAGTATAAAACAACATCCACCATATGTTCTAAAAGCCTGGGACCTGCCACCGTGCCATCCTTTGTAATGTGGCCCGCAATTATCACTGGTACATTCGCAGATTTAGCCCAATTCATAAGAATGAGTCCACAGTCTCTAATCTGTGAGACGCTACCAGGAGGAGAATTATTAGAAGTACTTTCTAACGTTTGTATAGAATCTATGACCAATAATGAAGGAGTGTAATTCTCGATATCTTTCAGAAACTCTTCCAAATATGTGTTCGAAGATAAAATTAAGTTATCGCCAGATATCCCCAACCTAGTAGCCCTAGATTTAATCTGTCTGTCGGATTCTTCTCCACTAAGATATAGCACAGATCCATAATTAGAGCAGTCATTGGCGATTTGGAGTAGCATCGTAGATTTCCCAATACCCGGCTCCCCAGTAATCAGAATCACCGAATCGGAGGTAATCCCGCCACCCAAAACTCTGTTAATCTCAGTATTATCCAAAGTGATTCTGTTACCTACAGATTCACTCACAGAAGACAAATCTATTAATTCAGAGTTTTTAGAATTTATTATGCTTGTTTTGGCAACCGGAACAGAAACTTTCGTTTCTTGCATAGTATTCTGAGATCTACACCATGGAGATGGGCAGTACTCTTGCCAACGATCCGCCTCATTACCGCAATCATTACAAATCCATACGATATGCGTTGATGAAGCCATTCAAACTCACCTTTTAGTTGACCTATTGGTCAAGATTAAACAGTAGGCACTACTTCTGGTTGTGGGCCTTCACAAGTAATCTTAAGCCCATCTTTCTTTATATCTATCTTGGCGGTATACCCTTCTTTTAATTTGCCCGAAAGGAGCTCTTCAGATAGAGCGTCTTCTATTTCGTCTTGAATCAATCTTCTAAGTGGCCTAGCACCTAAAACAGGATCAAAACCTTTTTCTCCTAAGTACTTCTTTGCTTTAGCACTTATTTTAAGACTGATATTTTTTTCTTTTAATTCAGATCTCACCATGTCCATCATCAAATCGACAATCTGAATTATTTCAGATTCTGTTAGCTGATGGAACACAACTGTTGAGTCGATTCTATTCAAGAATTCTGGTCTGAAGAATCTTTTAACTTCCTCCATTACCTTATCTTTCATTCTTTGATGTCGATTCTCATCTTCTTGTGATTGGTCTGATTTCAATTCAAACCCTAATGCTGAGTCCCTCTTGATTAAGTCAGATCCCAAGTTACTAGTCATGACGATAATAGCATTCCTGAAATCCACCTTGCGGCATCGAGCATCAGTCAATTGACCTGCATCAAATATTTGCAACAGTATATTGAATACCTCAGGATGGGCTTTCTCAATCTCATCAAGCAAGATGCAGCAATAACTCTTTTTCCTAACTGCCTCAGTCAATTGCCCGCCTTCATCATAACCAACATAGCCGGGAGGGGCTCCAGTAAGTCGAGCGACAGTATGCCTTTCTTGGAATTCAGACATATCCAGTCTTATCATTGAATCTTCATTACCAAACATAAACTCTGAAAGAGCTCTAACCAATTCTGTTTTCCCTACTCCAGTAGGCCCTAAAAACATAAATGCACCAATTGGATGTCTGGGATCTTTCAAGCCAGCTCTCGCACGGCGGACGGCCTTAGATATACTGACAATAGCCTCATCTTGTCCTATGATCCTATTATGAAGCTCGTCTTCCATTTTCATCAACCTAGCGGTTTCTTCATCAGCCAATCTTGTAACAGGGATTCCTGTCCACATACTGACTACTTCAGCTATATCTTCCTCTACAACTGAGGCTCGATTCTTGGATTTATCTTCATCCCATTCTCTACGTATGGTTTCCAATTCATCATTTAGTTGCACTTCTTTATCTCGTAACTCAGCAGCATGTTCATATTGTTGAGATGCTATGGCTTCATCTTTTTGACTTCTAACATCTTCCAGTTTTTCAAGAACTTCTTTAATACCTACTGGAGTCACATTGCCCCTCAACCTAACTCTTGATGCCGCTTCATCAATCACATCAATCGCTTTGTCTGGCATGTACCTATCCGCAATGTATCTCGTTGCCAAAGAGCATGCAGCTTTAATTGCTTCATCAGTTATGTTAACTTGGTGATGTTCTTCATATTCTTCTCTTATACCCATAAGAATTTGCACAGAACTTTCTTCTTCTGGTTCTTCTACTCTTACAGGTTGTAGTCTTCTTTCTAAGGCGGGATCTCGTTCGACATATTTTCTATAATCGTCCAACGTTGTTGCTCCAATGCACTGTATCTCTCCTCTAGCTAAAGAAGGTTTTAAAATATTAGAGGCATCTACAGCACCTTCGGCTGCTCCAGCTCCAACTATTGTATGAATTTCATCAATAAACAGCACACAGTTACCCGCTGATTTGATTTCTTCAATCACTTTCTTCAGCCGTTCTTCAAATTCCCCTCTGTACTTTGTGCCTGCGATTAGTGAACCCATGTCTAAAGTCACTAATCTCTTTCCAGTTAACGTTTCAGGAATGTCTCCGCTGCCTATTCGTTGAGCAAGAGCTTCTACTATGGCAGTTTTACCTACACCTGGTTCCCCTACTAACACTGGGTTATTTTTCCTACGCCTACTTAATATTTGCACTACTCGTTCGATTTCTGAGTCTCTTCCTACTACAGGATCTAATTTACCTGACCTAGCAGCCACTGTTAAATCGATTCCTAACTGATCTAAAGTTGGAGTTTTCGTACCACTCCTCTGGCTTTGTCCGCTAGAAGGTTTAGTGTTACTCAAAATCTGTTGAGTCTGCGCTCTTACTTTATCTAGAGTGACATTGAGACTTTCTAAAACTCCAGCCGCAACTCCTTCCCCTTCTCTGAGCAATCCAATCAACAGATGCTCAGTACCAATGTATGTATGATTCATTCTACGGGCTTCATCAACAGCCAATTCCACAACTTTCTTAGCACGAGGAGTTAATCCTATTTCAGCCTCTACTGGGCTTTCGCCTTCTCCAATAATAAATTCCACCGCAGATCGTACTTTAGCTAGTTCTAGTTCTAATCCAGACAAAACTCTAGCAGCAACGCCCTCAGTTTCTCTAACCAAACCTAATAATACATGTTCTGTACCAATATAATTATGGTTGAATTTCTGAGCTTCTTCTTGTGCCAGAGACAGCACTCTTCTAGCTCGTTCGGAAAACTTTTCAAATCTACTACCCATATCAGGCTCCTTAGTGGATTTATTCTAATCACTTAATGTAGGTGAACTCAGTGCTCACTTAAATTGTTTAAATTATAATTTAGGACGTATCAAGTGTAAAGGTAAGTTGGGCATTCACGTATCGATAAAAAATAAAAAGCAGGAAGGTTTAGTTCCTGCTTTTTATATAGTGGGCGATGACCTATTTTCCCACCCAGTTGCCCGAGCAGTATCGTCGGCGCTGAAGCGTTTCACTGCCGTGTTCGGGATGGGAACGGGTGGGACCACTTCGCTAGAATCACCTAAAACAATTATGCGACATCTTTATAAATAACGCAACATCAAATTTCTTACCTAAATACAACTGTATGTGCTAAAATGTTTTCCCGATGCTTTGATGCATCATTCAGGGCCGTTAGCTCAGTTGGTAGAGCACCTGACTTTTAATCAGGGTGTCGTGGGTTCGAGCCCCGCACGGCCCACCACTTAAAAATTAATCCCATAAACAGAACACGCTGTATCTTTAAACATCTGTGCTCGTTCTCTTGAATCATATTTTCTAGATAGAATTTTGAAGGCGTTATATAACACATTATAGGAGAACGACACTTTATCAACCGGGAAATTACTTTCAAACATTGATCGGCCTGGACCAAATTGATCTATACAATAGTCCAAAAACGGTGACATATCACGAGCTAATTCCTCAGACCCAACAGGAGTCTCTCTTGCGTCCCATCCAAACCCTGTCTGAGGCATGCCTAATCCTCCCAGTTTTATGTATACATTGGGGCATTCAGCTACTGCTGCTATTCCTGCTTTCCATTGGCCAATAACTTCTTCGTCCCTGCCAGCGTAAGGACCAATCCTCAATAATCCACCAACATGATTTAGAATAATATTTAGATTAGGCAATGATTTTGCAAAATCCGCCAATTCTATCAATTGAGGGAAAAAAAGCCATGCTTCTAGAGAAAGCCCCATATCGCTAAGTACCTTGGCGCCCTTTCTAAATTCGGGATCGCTCAGTTGATTCTGTTTAGCTCTACCTCTAGCAGCTTTATTTTCTATTTCTGGGTGAGGATCCCAAGTAACAGAATGTCTTATTCCTTTGAATCTACTGGGACTAGCTGTAGAAAGCGCCTCTAATACAGGTTTTACCTTGTCTCCCAACAACAAATTTGCATGACCAATAATCGACGCCGCTGCTCTGGATTCTCCATACAGACCGCTAGCACTGGCAGCAGACAAGCCTTGCACAAATTCAACTTCACCAACCGGCTTCATTTCATCCGGGCCGTCAGCTCTATACATTGCTCCAGCCTCTATAAACACAGTCGATGTAACGTTATGACCACTGTCAATATCAGACACAAGTTCATGTAGTAAATAGCGCTGATAGGGCATTCGTACCATCCGATAATCCCAGAAATGATGATGCGGGTCGCAAATTGGCAATTTGGGTTCTAAGGCGGGTTCATCTGTTAAAGCTAGCCAATCATTATTTCCGTAAGGCATAAGAAATCTCCAAAATCTATTTATTTAATCCCAAACATAAACCGGCCTATTCGTTCCCTGATCATATCTGGGTTTGAAGGTGAAGGTAGTGTCCCAATTCTGACATCCCTATAGTAACGCTCGAAAGATTTAGTTTCATATAAACCATTCGCGCCTCTAATTTTAAACAATCTTTCAACAGCAGACTGAGCATTCTCCCTAGCCAAGTTACCAGCCATTTGTAATTTAATTAATCGATCTTCTGCAAGTGGTAATCCGTTATAAACCTCAAAGGTGTAATTATATAGCTCTTGATTTAAGAAAGCTTTTGCTGATTCCAATTCAATCACCGAATCAGCCATCACAAATTGATTGCCTATTTTTTCAGACCTTTTAATGGGATCCGCAGCTACTGTGTTTGATAGTCCTCCAGTAGATACATTTGTCGAATTAGCAACTTGAATTGTCTCTTCAATAGCTGCCTCAGCCACACCCAATACTGTAGCCGCAGGCCCTAAGCTGAAACCAGCAGGATTCCGCAATGCAAATGGAACATCATCCCCTGAAATTGCAGGTTTATTTTCCATAATCCAATTTTCATCTATAGGCACATCTTGTACTAGCAAATCATTACTCATACTGGCCTTCAATGACATTGTATGCCATGTATCTTGAAGTTCTAATCCTGGCAAGTCCGCCGGAACTATCACATATCCTATCTTGGGAGTATCCGATTCTGTAGGTAATTTAGTACATAGCAACATCCATTTAGCATATAAGGAAAAGCTTAGAAATTGCCAATGTCCTGATAATGTGTACCCTGAAGAAGATTTAACCACTTGCCCTGATGGCACCACTCCTTGAGATATTACTGATCCATTACTACTGACATCTTTCAGATAGTGAGAAGCTTTTTCTCCCATAAGAGAATAAAGCCTAGCACATGCCATGTTGTGGTTACCAATGCACCAAGAGGTAGCAGCGCAAGCAGATCCCAACTGCTTGAATACTTCATACCGTGTCAGTAAATTCGCCTCAGAACCACCAAATATTTTGGGGGTAGACATAGACAACATGCCTGTTTTTATAACGTCATCAACGGTTTCTTGGGATAATTTTTTGACCTGATCAGCCTCATATGCGCGTTCAGCAAGCCCATCGGAAATTGATATTGCCTGATCTAACACATTATTATCTAAAAAATCTGTTTGCACTTTTACCTCAATATATAAGAATTAGTTTATCTACCGATAGCATAACTTTCACGTCTCAGATCAGAAGAACCATTTAGTGTGTTACGAGATCTATCTATCTCAATCGCAGACAATGATCCTAATCTGGGCACCCAGTCATTTAAAACCTGGAT
>Ga0111541_10000226_pt1 | contig 18240 bp, 16 predicted proteins | sample Knorr_S7_td_DCM__FD_83039 | JGI IMG/M metagenome (GOLD analysis project Ga0111541, IMG submission 83039) | Marine microbial communities from Southern Atlantic Ocean transect - Knorr_S7_td_DCM_ad_131m_LV_B (version 2) (version 2) | ecosystem: Environmental > Aquatic > Marine > Oceanic | place...
TCGGAACAGGAAAATGTCAATTCTGGGGATACAGATAACACCCCTGAGGAAAAGATGGATATTCTTGATATTCCTGCATTTTTAAGAAGACAGGCCGATTAAGATAATCCAATTATTTTGAATATTACTGTAATAGGAGCCAAATTTTGACTAAATAAACGGGTTTAAACTAAAATTTGCCAGGTCATTGCTAAATTAATAGAATAGTTCATCAAATAACAAGAACTTATTCAATTTCATGTCAAATTAATGATTAAGCAACGCACATTAAAAAATGTGATCCGAGCAACCGGGGTTGGTCTACACACGGGTAAAAAAGTATTACTTACTCTTAGACCAGCACCAACAAATACAGGCATCATATTTAGAAGAGTTGATCTTGATCCAGCTGTAGAAATTCCAGCACAGCCAAAATATGTTGGCGACACTAGCCTTTCAACTACATTAATTAAAGATAGTATTCGTATTTCAACTGTTGAACATTTACTCTCAGCACTCGCAGGTTTTGGAATTGATAACATATATGTAGATCTCACTGCAGATGAAGTGCCAATAATGGATGGAAGTGCAGGACCATTTGTTTTTCTAATTCAGTCTGCTGGTATTCAGGAACAAAATGTTGCAAAGAAATTTTTAAGAATAAAAGAGAAAGTTCGTGTCGAAAAAGATGGAAAATGGGCGATGTTTGAACCTTTTGATGGTTTTAAAGTAGGTTTTAGCATTGAGTTCGATCATCCTGTTTTCAATCAAAACAACTGTCATGCTGAAATTGATTTTTCTACCACATCTTTTGTTAAAGAAGTCTCTCGTGCACGCACCTTCGGGTTTATGCGAGATGTTGAATTATTACGGGAAAGGAATCTAGTGTTGGGTGGCAGTCTTGATAATGCAGTAGTTGTCGATGATTATAGAATCCTTAATGAAGACGGTCTTAGATATGCCGATGAGTGTGTAAAACACAAGATTCTTGACGCGATTGGTGATTTGTATCTATTAGGTCATAGTTTAATTGGTTCTTTCAAAGGCCACAAATCTGGCCATCATTTAAATAACACTTTAATAAGAGAATTACTCTTGAATGAAAATGCCTGGGAGTTAGTTAGCTTTGAATCAGAATATAAAACCCCAATCTCTTTTATGCAAACAATGCCCGCTGGCTAGACTTTGTATTATCAAGCAGGAAAACTTAATTTTTTTTAATTTTAATTCTTATTGTTTTAATTTTATTAAAATTTAAATTTGTATTTAAAATTTTTAGTATTTTTGGGATATTATAACGAAGACGAGTTGCCCAAGATGAAGAATCAACAACAATGGTTGCGACGTCATCACTTAAGTCCGAAAGCCAGTAATGATCTTGCGACCCTAGATTTAAATGTTCTTTTAATTTTTGGTCAATTTCAATGAAGGATTTTGCTTTTTGGTATAGCGTTAATATAGGCGATTTTTTTTGATTCAAAATAGAAGCAATGTGTTGAGATTTTTTCATTAGTATTTTTTATTTATTTTTTGACTATTTAATCTGATTATATATGCAATTATTCTTAATAACAAAATTCAGAAACAGAAGCAGATCAATTAGTTTTGGACCACTAACCCTCTGCGTATGTTTTTTATCCGGGATTATATTTGTAGGTCTTATTTTTCAAGCAGGTAGCGATCATAATATGAGTAAGACACATGGGTCTTTTAAAAATTTATATGATCAAACAGCTCCTATGTGGAGCAAAGAAATAGAGATACAACAACAAACACTAAATGAACTAAAAGAAAATGCAGAAAGCAGCCTGGATGCTTTAGCTATTAAACTTAGTAATTTACAAGCTAGAATTATGCGGTTAGATGCGCTTGGCTCACGTTTGTCAAATATTATGGATTTTGATGAAATAGTGTTCGATATATCTGAAAATCCTGGCATTGGAGGACGAGAACCATCAGATCTTCTCGGCTCCATGGGTGTAAAGGATTTCGTCATTGCGATTGAAAAATTAGAAAATAGAATCCAAGATCGCGCTGAGAAACTAGCCGCAATGGAATCGATGTTAATTGATAGAACAATTCAGAATCAAATACCTTCAGGTGTTCCAACAGAAAATGGTTGGGTTTCATCATCATATGGCAAAAGGCTTGACCCAATAACAGGAAAATTGGAATTTCATCATGGTGTAGATTTTGCTGGTAGAAGTGGTTCAGCAATAAATTCAGTAGCTTCTGGGTTAGTTACATGGTCAGGATTTCGATATGGCTATGGTAATATGGTGGAAGTTAATCATGGCAATGGCTATCAGACACGTTATGCGCATCACGAAAAAAACCTCGTTGTTGTTGGCCAAAAGGTTGAGAAAGGTCAGGTTATTGCGCTTATGGGCGAAACGGGTAGAACAACGGGACCACATGTGCATTTTGAAGTGCTCAAGAACGGGATTCCTGTAAATCCTTTAAAATACACTTCTTCAAAATAATTACTTCTCTATTAACTTACCAATTTTAATTTATTGAGCGTAGAATTACGCAGAATTTTTATGTAAGAACTAAACAATAGGAAAAAAATGAATATAAATTTTTTTAAAAAGATATTTGGAAGTCGAAATGAGCGTGTAATAAAGCGACTACTCAAAACAGTAAATAAAATAAATATACTTGAGGAAAATTTTGGCTCGCTAAATGAGGCTGATTTTCCAATTAAAACAAATGAATTTAGAAAAAGAGTTGCTGAGGGAGAGAGCTTAGATAGCATATTACCTGAGGCATTCGCTCTAGTTAGAGAAGCAGGAAGACGTGTGTTGGATATGCGCCATTTCGATGTTCAACTAATTGGAGGTATCGTTCTTGATAATGGCAACATTGCTGAAATGAGAACTGGTGAAGGGAAGACATTGGTAGCTACTCTATCGGCTTATTTGAATTCATTATCTGGTGAGGGCGTACATATAATTACAGTTAATGATTATTTAGCAAAACGTGATGCCGAATGGATGGGACAATTATATAGCTTCCTTGGTTTAAGCACCGGTGTCATTGTATCAGGATTATCAATGGAAGAGAGAAAATCTGCATATTCATGCGATATAACATATGGAACTAATAATGAATTTGGTTTTGATTATTTAAGAGACAATATGGCATTTAGTGCTGAGGGGAAAGTACAAAGAAAATTAAATTTTGCTATTGTCGATGAGGTTGATTCAATTTTAATTGATGAAGCAAGAACACCATTGATTATTTCTGGTGCTGTGGATGATAAGTCTGAGTTATATTTAAAAATAAATGAATTAATTCCTAAATTAGTATTGCAAGAAAAAGAAGATGGTCCTGGAGATTTTACTTTAGATGAAAAATCGAAACAGGCTTATTTTACCGAAGCCGGGCATGATAATATTGAAAATCTTCTTAAGGAAAAAAATATAATAAAAGAAGGACAAGGATTATATGATCCAGTAAATATGGCTATCTTGCATCATTTAAATGCTGCATTGAGAGCACATCATCTATTCAGTAATGACGTTGATTATTTGGTTAAAGACAATCAGGTTGTTATTGTAGATGAATTCACGGGACGCTCAATGCCTGGAAGGAGATGGTCTGATGGTTTACACCAGGCAATTGAAGCAAAAGAAAATGTACCAATACAAAGCGAGAACCAAACACTCGCATCAATAACATATCAAAATTATTTTCGTTTATACTCTAAATTATCCGGTATGACAGGAACGGCAGATACCGAAGCTTTTGAATTTCAGACAATTTATGACCTTGAAGTTATTGTGATTCCAACACATATGAAAATGATACGTGATGATCAAAGTGACGTTATATTTTTAACAGCTAAAGAAAAATTTAGTGCAATAGTAGATGATATAAAAGAATGCTTATCTAAGGAACAGCCCGTCTTGGTTGGAACAGCATCAATTGAAGTATCTGAATATTTATCTAATTTACTTAATAAAAGTGATATTAAGCATCAGGTACTAAATGCTAAATTTCATGATAAAGAAGCTGATATTATTGCTCAAGCTGGCAGGTTATCAGCAGTAACAATAGCTACTAATATGGCTGGTCGAGGAACAGATATTGTATTAGGTGGAAATTATGAGGCGGAAATTAAAGCAATGAAAAATGCAACTACCGAAGAGGTAGGCGCCCATAAAAGAGATTGGGAGGAACGACATAAAAAAGTTATTGATATTGGCGGATTACACATAATTGGCACCGAGAGGCATGAATCAAGACGTATTGATAATCAGCTTCGAGGACGTTCAGGACGACAAGGCGATCCTGGTTCAAGTAGATTTTACCTTTCTCTAGAAGATAATTTAATGCGCATATTCGCAAATGAATGGGTTTCTACAACTATGGAAAAACTTGGTATGGGAGAGGGAGAAGCCATCGAATCTAGACTCGTTACCAGAGCAATTGAGAATGCACAAAGGAAAGTCGAAGCGCATAATTTTGATATTCGCAAACATTTACTTGATTTTGATGATGTTGCAAATGATCAGAGGAAAGTTATTTATGAGCAACGCGACGATCTTCTTAATAGTGAATCTGTAGTAGATGAAGTTGAATTAATGCGTATTGATGTTTTCGATACTATATTAGATATTTATGTTCCGCGTGAGAGTATGTATGAAATGTGGAATATCAGTGGACTTCAAGAAGTACTACAAAATGAATTCGGAATCGATTTTGATATAAAATCATGGCTATCTAATGATGAGTCTTTAGATGATGAAGGCTTAAGGAATAAGGTTCATGATGAAGTGAAAAACATTTATCTTGAAAGAGAAAAAGATATAACACCTGAATTAATGAGAAGAATAGAAAAACAAGTAATGTTAGATGTCTTAGATAGGCACTGGAAAGAAAATCTTGTTAATATGGATCATCTTCGACAAGGAATAGGTCTTAGAAGTTTTGCTGCAAAAAACCCTAAACAAGAATACAAAAGAGAATCCTTCGACCTGTTTCTGCAAATGCTAGATAACATAAAACGGGATGTTATTGTTTTCTTATACAGAGTAAGCGTAAAGACAGAAGAGGATATTGCTTTAGCAGAAAATAGAAAAAATAACCAAAAGATGGATTTTAGACATCCTAGTGCTGTTAATAGCTTGAATGATAATCCTCAAGAAAAAAGTACATCAGGAAAACCATTCGTCAGGGGTAAACCAAAAATAAGACGTAACGAGCCATGTCCTTGTGGTTCAGGAAAAAAATATAAGCAATGCTGCGGAAGATTAGCTTAAGTAGTATATAATTCTATTTGTAACTTTAATTAAGAGGAACTTTAGAGATGCCAATAGGATTGGAGCAACCTAAATCCCTGCTAAATATAAAGGGCATTCGTCTATCGGCTTGCTCAGCGGGGATCTATGATAAAAAACGTGATGATTTAGCACTAATAGAAATTTGCAAGGATAGTATTGTAACCACGGCTTTTACTAAAAATATTTTTTGTGCAGCTCCAGTAAAAATATCAAAAAATAATTTAACCAAAACTAGCCCTTTATATTGTTTAATTAATTCAGGTAATGCTAATGCTGGTACAGGTAAAACTGGCCTTTCTAACGCAAAAGCAATATGTAAAGAGCTTGCAAATATAGTAAGTTGTTCAGAAGATGAGATTCTGCCATTTTCCACAGGTGTTATTGGAGAAGATCTTCCAGTTGAAAAAATAAAAAAAACAATACCAGATCTTATAAAAAAATTATCAGATGATTCATGGCTTAGTGCTGCGAAAGCGATTATGACGACAGACACAATACCTAAAGCTATCTCCGATCAAATTAAAATTGGTGATACGACAATTAATATCACAGGCATTACCAAGGGCTCTGGTATGATAAAACCAAATATGGCAACAATGCTATCGTTTATAGCAACAGATGCGAGAGTAACAAAAGACGTTCTAGAAAGAATAAAATTAAATGCATTGTCAAAAAGTTTTAATAGGATAACAGTTGATGGCGACACATCAACTAATGACTCATTTATTCTAATTGCAACATCCAAAGCTAAGACTCCAATAATAGATAAACTAGATAGTAATGAATTTCTAATTTTAGAAAATGCAATAATGAATATATGTAAGAAATTAGCACAGGCTATTGTTAGAGACGGTGAGGGAGCTAATAAATTTATTTCTATTCAAGTTGATGGAGGGGCTAATGAGAGCGAATGTCTATCAGCAGCATATACTATTGCAGAATCTCCTCTTGTTAAAACTGCATTTACAGCATCAGATCCAAATTGGGGCAGAATAATAGCTGCATTAGGCAATGCTAACATACCTAACATAGATACGAAAAAAATTAGAATTCATATTAACGATGTGTGTATTTTTGATGATGATAAACGGTCAGATACATATAGCGAGGAAAGCGGACAGAGAGAAATGAGTAAAGAAGAAATAATATTGAAGGTTGAGCTTAATAGAGGTGATTACAGCGAAGAGATTTGGACAACAGATTTATCCCATGATTATATTAAAATAAATGCTGAATATCGAAGTTGAAAATGAACTCAAGGATACATGTTGTTGTTGGTATTATTTTTGATGCTAATAAAGACAAAGTTTTAATAAGTAAAAGAACAAAAAAACAACACTTAGGCGGTTATTGGGAATTCCCTGGTGGTAAGATTAAAAGTAATGAAAAGCCATTTTTAGCACTAAAGCGTGAATTAGGAGAGGAGTTAGGTATAGATGTAAAGGACGCTGTTAGTCTAGTTCAAATTAATCATGATTATACAGATAGAAGAGTATGTCTAGATGTTTGGGTGGTGCAAAGATACACTGGAGAAATAGTTAGTCAAGAAGGACAAGAAATAAAGTGGCTAAGAAAAAATAATTTATACAATCATAAGTTTTTAGAAGCAAATAAATACATTATAAAAATACTTTGCCTTCCAGAAATTTATGGTATTAGTGATAATTATTATAATAATTTTTCAGAAGTATTTTCTCAGGCTAAAAATTATTTTAGTTCAGGATTAAAAATTTTTCAACTGAGGTTAAAGTTAGAAAAAAATAATGAGTTTTTAGAAGGGATAAAGCAATTAAGTGTTGAAGCAAAAAAAAGTGACACAAGATTAATTTTAAATGGAAAGGCTTCAGATATCGATTATTTTCCTGTAGATGGCATTCATCTTAAATCAAAAGAATTATTTAAATATACGCATAGACCAATTAGTGAAGATTATATTTTAGGGGCATCATGTCATAACAAATCTGAAATTTATCACGCAGTAAAATTAAATATAGATTATATTTTTATTTCACCAGTACTTAGCACAACTAGTCATCCGATATGTAACCCAATTGGGTGGGATAATTTTAAAGAACTTTCTAAGTTAGCAAAATTTCCCGTTTATGCATTGGGTGGGTTATCAGCAAATCATCTAGAAATGGCGAAAAGAAATGGAGCGCATGGAATTGCTATGATAAGTTCCCTAAAAGATTTATTTTCGTAGACTATAGATTACAACAGTGTAATTCAAAATTTATATTATTTTCTGTTTGTACTTGTTTTTTATTTAAACTTTCAATTTCCATAAATCGCACTGTGAATCTATTTTTTATGCCACTTATATCTGGATAGAAAGTGCTTGCAGAATCTATTTTTATACGAATAAGTTGGCAGGGTGTGATTGAATCTATTTGTTGATGATAAAACCCTGACTCTGCATTTTGATAAATTGGGTTGGAGGACTCTCTAATATTATTCAATAAAGTGTGAGTTGATTGACTTATAGGGTTTAGATCAGACGACCAAATATATATATCCTCTTTTTTTTCTTGTTCTGAACGTTGAAGCCAATGATGCAATCTTGGCAAATCAAAATTACATGTTCCAGCTGGGATACGCATTCTTTGACTAAATATTTTAACAAATTCATTATTTTTCAATACATCTCCAGGTTGATACAATGGATTTTGAATAAAGGAAAGTTGATCGTTAATAATATTTTTAACTATATCTAATTTATCGGTATCAATTTCATTACTTGCTTTCAAAGCTTCAAAAATATCATTCTGTCTTTTAAGTTCCTTAATAATTTCATTCTTAATATCTGATCTTAATAGGAGATCGCTTATTTGAATGAGCGTTGCCAAGACCGTTATGTAATCGGAGTCTCCATCATTGTCTAAGTGATAGTAAATTATTTTATATAGATGTTCTAAACGCAGAAGGCTTCTAATACGTTCATTCATTGGGTGTTCGTATACTATTTTATCATTCATATGATTGTCGTTTAGTGAGAAATAGTAATTAATTTTTTTTATTGCTAATTTTCAGGTACTTTTTATGCAAGAAATCCACAGATTTATTAAGATCATCGATTGTTCCGTTATTATTGACTATATCATCAGCGTGTTTTAATCGCTCAACTCTATTTACTTGTATTTTTATAATATTATTTAATAATTCAGGTGAAATTTTATCTCTTTCTAACACTCTTTTTATCTGATTATTTTCCTCAGAATCAATTACTAAGACTCTATCAAAATTTTTCATTGTTTTTGTTTCAACAAGTAATGGAATAATAACTACGCAGTAGGGGTAATTAATAAGGTCTACTTTTGTTTTAATAGATTTAAAAATTTCAGGATGCATAATTCCCTCAAGTTTGATTCTTTTTTGTGTATTATTAAAAATAATATTTGCTAATTTTATTCGATCTAATTGTCCGCTATCTGTTAGAATTTCTTTTCCAAATTCATTGATGATATTTTTAAAAATAGGCATATCTGGCATAGAAATTTCCTTTGCAATTATATCTGTATCTAGTATTGGAACACCAAGATTTTCAAAGATAGACGCTACAGATGATTTTCCCGATCCGATTCCACCAGTTAAAGCTATGGTTAGAGTTGTTGTCATTTTTTTAAATTATAAAGTTTAAGTAGGCAGAAATTACATATCCTCCAACTATCATTGATAGCCATCCCGAAAATGCAAGATAAGGACCAAAAGGGATTCCTTTATTTTTATCATAAGATTTATTAAAAATTAATATGAGAGCCACAAAGATTCCAATCGCTGATGATAAAATAAGGACAGGTGCTAGGTTTTGCCATCCAAACCATGCACCAAAAACAGCAAGTAATTTAAAGTCGCCATGGCCCATACCGACCTTTCCAGTAATTATTCTAAAAAAGAAATTTATAGTCCACAGGATCCCGTAACCAAAAATTGCACCAAATATACTTGAATTTATATCAGTAAATATATTGAAAGTGCTTATTAATATTCCAAACCATAATAAGGGAAGTGTTATATTATCGGGTAGATATCTAGTATCAAAATCAATCACACTTAAAACAATAAGAGACCATGTTAAGCATATTGCAAAGAAAGCTTGTAATGACACTCCAAAAATAAAAGCAGTAAAACACGCCAAGACAGCACTTGTAAGCTCAATAATTGGGTATCTTGGTGAAATATCTTTTCTACAATTTTTACACTTTCCCTTTAACAGTAAGTAGCTAAATATAGGTATGTTTTGAGATATTTTTATTTTATATTTGCAAAGAGGGCAGTGAGATGATGGAAAAATTAAATTAAAAACTTTATCACTATTAATTTTATTTTTTTTTATTTCAAGCAGCTCGCAACATTCTTTTTTCCAACCTGCTTCAAGTATCATTGGTAGTCTAATTATTACGACATTTAAAAAACTACCAACTACAAGTCCAATTAAGAAAACAGATGATAAATATATAGTAAGATTATTTTGAAAAAATTCTACGAATGTATACACGGGTAATTTCTATAATTTAGTTTTTACCAAATTAATCGAACGTTATACAACTGCACCCATTTTGAAGATCGGCAAATACATTCCTACAACAATACCGCCAATAACAACACCCAAAAAAGCCATAATCATTGGTTCTAATAGACTTGTTAAAGCCTCAACTGCATCATCAACTTCTTGCTCATACCAATCAGCAACTTTCCCAAGCATTGTGTCGATAGCACCCGATTCTTCACCAATTGCAACCATTTGAACAACCATGTTAGGGAATAAGCCAGTTTCACGCATTGATGCTTGTAGTTGAGTACCCGTTGAAATTTCATCTTTCATTTTCATTGTTGCATCATAATACACAATATTACCAGTAGCCCCAGCAACTGAAGTCATAGCCTCAACTAAGGGTGTTCCAGCTGCAAACATAGTTTCTAATGTACGTGCAAATCTGGCAATTGCTGATTTTTCAATTAGGTCGCCAATTACAGGCATTTTAAGTATCGCTCGATCGAGAAAATGTTGCATTGGTACAGAGCGTTTTTTTATTTCTAGCGTACCGTAAATTATTATTCCTAATAATCCAAATATTTTCCACCAGTGTGCAACGAAGAAATCAGATGCATCTATTAAAAATTGTGTTAAGCCCGGAAGATCAGCACCGAAACTACCAAATAATTCTGAAAACTGAGGTATTACAAAGATCATTAAAATAGTCACAACAATAATTGCTGCAACAATCACTGCAGCTGGATAAAATAAAGCAGATTTAATTTTTGATTTTAATGCTTCTGTCTTTTCTAAGTAGGTTGCTAGTTTGTGTAAAATAGCCTCCAAAATACCCGCATGTTCGCCCGCCTCAATTAAATTGCAATACAAAGCATTAAAATGTAGCGGATGTTTTCTAAGCGCTTCAACCAAGCTATTTCCAGATTCAACATCTCCCTTGATTGCTAAAATCAGACTTTGCATTCCTGGATTATCATGACCACGACCCGTAATTTCAAAGGATTGCACCAAAGGCACACCAGACGACATCATAGTTGCCAATTGTCGACTCCATACACAAATATCTTTCGGTATAATTTTTGATTTTCCTGATCCAAAGAGTGGTTTTGGTTTTTTCTTAACTTTGGTTGGATTAATTTTTTGTCTTCTAAGTATAGCTCTCACAAGTGCTTCACTGTGACCACTAATTTCACCCTTTACTCTCTTACCCGAAGCATCCTTGCCTTCCCATAAAAACATCTGACTTTTTTTCTTTAATTCTGCCATTTTCCTTACTCTAATCTAATGTTACGCGGTTAACTTCAGCAAGACTTGTAATCCCATCGGCTGCTTTTTGTAACCCGGATCTACGAATATTCCAAGTTCCCTCTTTTTCAGCTTGGTCGCCTAATTGCACTGCATTAGCACCCTCTATAATTAGTCGTTTCATATCTTCGGTTATTGGCATTACCTGATAGATCCCAGCTCGCCCTTTATATCCAGGGTTATCTTCATTTTCTTCTCCAGGTCCATAAAGTTGAATTCCAGCTTTTATCATATCTTCTGGAAAGTCTTCCTTTCTTAACGCGTCATCTGGCATATCAATCTCTACGCGATTTTCGGGGTTAAGTCGTCGAAGTAGACGCTGAGCTGTTATTAGGTTGATACTTGTTGCAACGGCAAAGGCTTGTATGCCCATATCTTGCAAACGTGTAAGTGTTTGGGGCCCATCATTGGTATGCAAGGTAGACATAACCATGTGACCCGTTTGAGCAGCTTTAACTGCAATACCTCCGGTTGTAATATCTCTTATTTCTCCTACAAGTATAATATCTGGATCTTGTCTTAAGAAAGCTTTAAGTGCTTTTGGAAAATCCATACCAGTTTTTTCATCTATTTGTACTTGGTTAACACCCGGCAAGTTAATTTCTACAGGATCTTCAGCTGTTGATATATTTATATCAGCTTTATTTAGAATATTTATTCCGGTATATAAAGAAACTGTCTTACCTGAACCTGTTGGTCCAGTAACTAAAAACATTCCATACGGTTTAGCAAGATTTGTTAGAAATAATTCTTTTTGATGCTCCTCATAACCAAGTTGATCTATTTGTAATGCAGCTGCATCTGAATCCAAGATACGTAGACACGCTTTTTCTCCAAATAAAGTCGGACATGTACTAACACGAAAATCAATAGACTTTGATTTCGATATCTTTAGTTTAATTCTTCCATCCTGAGGTACTCTTCTTTCCGATACATCCAAACGCGACATAACTTTAATTCTAGCAGCAATTTTTCCTGACAAGCTCGTTGGTGGTTTTGCAACTTCTGTCAGAACACCATCAATACGATAACGAACTCGATATGTTTTTTCATAGGGTTCAAAGTGAAGGTCAGAAGCACCTTTCTTAATTGCGTCTAATAAGCATTTATTAACAAAACGAACAACTGGAGCATCATCAACTTCAGCGTCATCCTGTTCTTGTGGCCCATCTTCAGCAACTTCAAGCTCATCGAGATTTTCAAAATCTCCATCTTCCATATCACCGAGCCCGCCATCAGCATCATCAAGAATTTTTTCAATTCTTTTTGTTAATTTGTCAACTTCGACAACTACAGCGTGCGCATTAAGTCCTGTTGCGAATTTTATCTCATCTAATGCTTGAATATTTGTTGGATCGGCTACCGCCACAGTAAGTTTTTTACCACGTCTAAAAATCGGAAGAGCATTATGCTTTTTTATTAATTCAGCATTAACTAGCTTGACGATTTCAGGGTCTATTTCTATCAAGTCTATTGCTACCATGCACATGCCGAATTCTTGAGCAGCAGCAGATGCAATTGCTGTGCTAGACACTAATTTGTCTGTAACAACCTGATTAAGAAAATTAGTTTTCTTTTTTCGTGATTCTGTTAAGACACGCTCAGCGCTCTGTTGATCGATATAACCTCCTCGTACCAGTGTGCGAGCAAGTCCGCTAAGAGTTACAGTTTGTTCTTGTGTTGCCATTTGAAAAAACTCTTCAAGATATTTATTAAATTATTAGCATAAATATAGATTATATGTTGAAAATAACCAACTTTAAATTATAAGGAAATCAGAAAAATAGCCCAAAAAGACCAGTATTTTGTAGTTTTTTGATGCATCGAGAGGTTATAAGGCCTGTTTATGCATTATTAGGCACGCAACCTCCCAAGATAAGAATTTACTATATTTATAGGTTTTGTCCGTTTATTTGGCTATTCTATCCAGATCATTGTTGCTGTACGCCCTGTTTTTCCATCACGACGATATGAAAAAAATAAGTTATTCATTTCGTATGTACAAAGACCACATTCGTAAATTTCTGTGATATCTAAATTATTTAAAATAATTTTTACAATTTTACACAAACTACAATACCAGTCTTTACCATTTTTTTTGAATGCATTTTCTAATGAAATTGAGCGTTCAAGAAAACTACAATAAACCTCTTCACCGACTTGATAATATCTTTGGCTGATTGCAGGACCAATCCAAACAATAATTGATTTAGAAGGAGAAAATATTTTAACCGCATCTTCAATTATTCCATTACAAATACCCTTCCATCCTGCATGTATTGCAGCTACTTTATTTTCTTCTGTATCGCAAAACAGAATTGGGACACAATCTGCAGTTGTCACTACACAAACTTTATTTTTTTGTGCTGTATAACTACCGTCAGCCGTTAAATCAATTGGGGCATTATCAACTGGGAGAATTTTTTTACTGTGTGTTTGATCAAGCCAAATAGGATCATTAGGTAAATTTAAAAAAGTTTTAAGTTTAAGACGGTTTTTTTCAACATCTTTTATATTATCTCCAACATTAAGTCCTAAATTTAGTTCATTATACGGGAAGTTACTGTGGCCACCCATTCTAATAGTTGTACCAGCCTTTATATGATTTGGAGCAGGCCAATTTGCTTTTATCCAAATTTTATTTTGTTTGTTAGTCATTTATATTAAGCATCGTAATTAAATTTTTTATATCATCAGGAAGCTCAGCATCATAACTCACAGCTTTTTTTGTTTTTGGATGTATTAATTCAAGATTATAAGCATGCAAAGCCTGACGATTAAAATTTTGAATAAAATCACGCAGAGTTGTATCTATATCTTTTTTTAATGAAAGATTTTTACCATAAATTTGATCTCCAACAATAGGATATTTCATGTTACTCATTTGAACTCTAATTTGATGCGTTCTTCCAGTATCGAGTGTTATATCAAGATAAGTATAATGCTTATATTTTTTTATAATTCTATAGTGTGTTATTGCCAATTTACCATTTTCTATAACAGCCATTTTTGTGCGGTTTTTTGGGTGTCTTCCTATTTTATTTTCAATTTTCCCACCCGTAAGAAGTTTTCCACAAACTATCGTTTTATAACTACGTTTAATAAGCCTCCTTTGCAGTTGATCAACTAGATAAGTATGAGATTCAATCGTTCTAGCTATAATCATTAAACCAGTTGTGTCTTTATCAAGACGATGAATAATGCCAGCTCTAGGTAGACGATCTTGATTCATATCAAAATTTAATAATGCATTAACGAGAGTATGATCTTGATTACCGGCACCAGGATGAACTACCAAGCCAGCCGGTTTATTTACTATTATTATTTCATTATCTTCATGAATAATATCCAAAGGGATAGATTCCGCCTTATCCTTACCGAAGGTTTTTTGTTCCGTATTAATTTCGACGACATCACCCGCATCAACTAAATCACGTTGTTTATAATTTTTCGAATTAACCATCACCGAGCCTTCTTTAATCCACGATTGAATCCTTGAGCGAGAGTGTTCGGGAAATAATTCAGAAAGTGCAAAATCAAGACGTTTTTTTTTAAGATTCTCTGGTATTACAGTTTTTAGTTCAATTTTTTCCATTTTTTAGGAGTTTTGCCCTCAAGATAGTATTAGGTTAACCTAGATACTATGCGTAATTTAGTATTTTTTTTAGTTATTTTTTTACTTTCGAGTTGCTCGTATTTCGAAGAAAAAGAGGATGAGACCAAAGATTGGGATGCTGATCGTCTGTATTCGGAGGCAAAAGGAAATTTGGATGCAGGTTTTTATAGCGATGCAGTTGATTATTATCAACGATTGGAATCGAGATATCCTTTTGGAGAACATGCCCAACAAAGTCTTTTAGATTTAGCATATGGTTATTTTAAAAGCGAGGAACATGATGCATCAATTGCAGCTTGTAATCGTTTTATCAAACTGTACCCACAAAATATACATGTAGATTATGCGTATTATTTAAAAGGATTAGCAAGCTTCAATAAAGGTAAAGCAAGCGTACAACGCTTCATTCCAAATGAGATTGTAGATGAATCGCAAAGAGATACCGGAGCCGCACAAGAGGCCTTTCAATATTTTTCTGAATTAATAAAAAAGTTTCCTAATAGCGAATATGTAGATGATGCAGAACAAAGAATGCGTCACCTTAGGAATAATCTTGCATCAAATGAAGTTTTCGTTGCGACCTATTATATGAGACGAGGAGCATTTTTAGCGGCAGCCAATAGAGCGAGATATGTTATAGAGAATTATAATCGCACACCTGTTGTTCCCGAGGCTCTTGTGATAATGGCTAGAGCTTATCGTATTTTAGAAATGGAGGATTTAGCTAGAGATGCAATTAGGGTCCTTAAATTAAATTATCCTAATCACCCAGGAATTTATGAGATTGAAGATTTAGAAATCAAATAATTCATTTTTCTTCAGTATAACCGGAACTTATCGGGTAACGCCTATCCTTACCAAAGGCCTTATTAGTTATTCTTATACCGGGTGCGGACTGTCTTCGTTTGTATTCATTTTTATCTACTAGTTTAGTAACTTTATAAACAGTTTCGGGGTTATAACCGTCCGAAATAATTTTCTCTGGGTGTTGGTCAAGTTCAATATATTTTTCTAGGATTAGATCCAATATTTCATAGTCTGGCAGAAAATCCTGATCTAGTTGATTATCACGTAATTCAGCAGTTGGCGGCCTATTTATTATACTCTCGGGGATGACATTTCCTTGTGTATTGCGCCATTTTGATAATTTATAAACTAAGGTTTTCCAGACGTCTTTTAATGGGGAGAATCCACCTGCCATGTCACCATAAAGTGTTGCATAACCAACAGACATTTCACTTTTATTGCCAGTTGTTAACACGAGCTTGTTGTATTTGTTTGAAATCGCCATTAGGAGCAATCCTCTGCAACGTGCTTGAATATTTTCCTCTGTTGCATCGATTGGCAGATTACCAAAGATTGGTTTTAAGATATCTAGAAATGATGTAAATGGTGGTTCAATCGAGATGATCTCATAAGAAACATTTAATTTCTTAGCTAACATCGAGGCATCATCAATACTCATCTTAGAGGTATATCGAGATGGCATAATTAGAGCTTTTACATTTTCTGGTCCTAATGCATCAGCAGCGATACAAAGCGTTAGTGCTGAATCAATGCCACCAGATAATCCAATTACAACACCTTGAAATTTATTTTTCATAACGTAATCTTTAACACCAAGAATTAGTGCATTATAAATATTTTGCTCTACAAAAAATTCTGAACGATTTATATTTATTTTATTTTTTTTATTATTAATATCTAATTCCGCTAAGAATAGCTCTTCTTTGAATGATGATGCTTGAAAAATAATTTTTCCATTGTTGTCATAAATTTGTGAGCTACCATCAAAAATAAGTTCATCTTGACCGCCAACTAAATTGACATAGACGATATGTATATTGGATTGAGATGCTCTTTTAGAGATTATTTGTTCTCTATCGGTTGTTTTATTTTTCTCATATGGAGAGGCATTGATGTTAAATAATATTTTAGCGTTTGCAGAAGCAGCATCCTCTGTAGGTTTTGAAACCCAAATATCCTCGCAAATGCTAAGTGCAGCTATGGAGTCCTTGATTTCAAATAAACATGGTTTGTCTCCGGGAGTAAAATATCTTTTTTCATCAAAAACACCATAATTGGGTAAATAACGTTTTGAGTATGTATGTTTGATTTTTTTATCATGTATGAGGCTACAAGCATTATATAGCTTCTCTTCTTTTTTTAAGGGGTAGCCTAAAATAACGTGGATATCTTTGGCGGCCATTGTTATTTTTTTTAGTGCAGATTCAATAGATTTATTGAAAGCAGGTCGTAATAGTAGATCTTCGGGCGGATATGAGCAGATCGAAAGTTCAGGAAAAATAATAATATCTGCTTTATCGTTACTTGCTTTTTCAATTGCGGCAATTATTTTTTTTGTATTTCCGGGTATGTTTCCAACAGCGAGATTTAGCTGTCCGAGTACCATGCGAATACTGCTATTCTTCATGTTATTTTCCTATCCATGAATTAAAAATAATACAGAAAAACCGTTTCAAGCAATTTGTTTTTCTAGTGACATTGAATCATGATGTGAATTTATACGAGTATTAATGTTAACTCAAAAAGATAAAAAAATCATATGGTTATACCAATAAAAACTCACTAAAACAGGGAAAATCAGCATGAAAACAACACTACTAGATATGGTTTTTTGAGTAAAATAGACTAGTTTTCATTAGATAATGTATTGATTTTCTGTAGTTGAAAACTATAATCGGATACAAATGGAGAAGAATTAAACGTTTGATATCAAATTAAATTAAATTAATAAGAGACAAAATCTTCGAAGGAGAGGTAGGGCATGAAAAAGCAACAAGGTTTCACACTAATAGAATTGATGATCGTGGTTGCGATTATAGGTATTTTAGCTGCCATCGCGATTCCATCATACAACGATTACACAGCAAGAGCACAAGTCACGGAGGGAGTTAATTTAACTGGTGGTTTGAAAACATGTATCGCTGAAGCAATTTCTGATAAAGGTAAAGCACCGAATGCTATTGAAGATTGTGGTAGTGCATATAGCGGCGGGGATGCTAAAAACTCAAAAGAAAATGTCGGTAAATTTGTCAATAAAATAGAGTGTGACAAATGCGGCGAAGAAGGTACGCCAATTAAAATCATTGCTCACTTTAAGTCTGATGGTGTGGCGTCAGACATTAAATCGAAAAAGTTTGCTATCGGAACAACCGATGGCGTTAACTGGGCTTGTGGCAAACTTACAACACCAGTAGATGTTTCCGGGGACACAGATTTGGAAAATAGACATCTTCCAGGGTCTTGTAAACCATAAAATACTGGCTACACAGAGAAAAAAAGACCGCAATAGCGGTCTTTTTTTTGTCATAAGTTATTATATTTTATAAAAATTTCATATATTTCAAGTTTTTATTGCCAATTTCTATAATTTAATTAAAATATGAGCAAATATATCATTGATATATATACTATTTTAATTTAATTAATAATTGCTGATTAGATATGAAAAAGCAACAAGGTTTCACACTAATAGAATTGATGATCGTGGTTGCGATTATAGGTATTTTAGCTGCCATCGCGATTCCATCATACAA
>Ga0111541_10000228_pt1 | contig 18228 bp, 19 predicted proteins | sample Knorr_S7_td_DCM__FD_83039 | JGI IMG/M metagenome (GOLD analysis project Ga0111541, IMG submission 83039) | Marine microbial communities from Southern Atlantic Ocean transect - Knorr_S7_td_DCM_ad_131m_LV_B (version 2) (version 2) | ecosystem: Environmental > Aquatic > Marine > Oceanic | place...
ATATAAGACAGTCTTATGCAAGACCAATTGGAAATGAAATATTTTTAGTGAGTGCTCATATTGCTCAATACGAGCATTCAAATTCACAAAATCACGAGCCTGAACGTTCTCGAAAATTATTACTTCATAAAACTGAAGTATCTAACCTTATTAAAGGAGTAAATGAACAAGGCTTTACTATTGTTCCAACCCGTGTATATATAAAGAACAATGTTGCTAAAGTGGAAATTGCTCTTGCTAGAGGCAAACGTCAATATGACAAACGTCAAACAATTATAAGGCGTGATAACGAACGCGAAATGCAGCGTTCAATCAAAAACAAGCTAAAAAATTAAACATTTTTTTATAATTTCCTTTCCCCCACCCCATCCCCTTTACTACATCTATTTCTCCCATTTTTGCATAAAGTTTTCTGTTTAACTTTGTATAAAATCATATAATATTTGTATATAAATGCTTAAATATTAAGAAAAATTCGTTATCAGAGATATAGTGTGTTATAATGCCCCTTCAATGGGGACGAGTGGATTCGACAGGGAACCACTTTGTTAGATTGCAAGCCGAGGATGTCGTTAGTCTCGTAAAAACAATGACAAAAAAATAGTTGACAAAAAACAACTTGCAATAGCTGCCTAAAACCAGCTACGTCTGAACTTTGATTCTCTAGATAGAAGTACCAGGCGCCGTTAATCTAGGGTGCTCTTAATGAAGCCGCTAACCTTCTTTAAGTCAAGAAATTGCTAGCTAGTTTTTTCATAATCTGCCATCGTGATAGTGGATAAATGAAATTATAAACGATGGACAAGCTTGTAGTAGATCTCAACTGAGGATTTTCTGGACGGGGAGTTCGACCCTCCCCCGTCTCCACCATAATTTAAATATAGCTATTTATTCTTATGTGCATTTTTAGTTAGGAGAAAATAAAAATTCCTTAACAGATTGTTAAGGAATAGAGATTTAAGTGTATATTCACTGGTTAAAAGTATAGGAAACCAATCTAATTATACAAAAGCTTTTTCACTTGTTTATCACGGTAACTAAACATTGATTTTAATAACAACTTGTAAAAGTACTTACCCAAAGTTGGGAATAATTTAGGTATGTATTCTATCTCATCAACTACCCAGGTTCCACCATCATCTTCAACAAAACTGTGTTTGTGAATCCATTTAGAATAAGGCCCTGTAGTTTGCATGTCGGCAAAGTGGTCTGATGGGTTCCAATCAGTAATTTCACTTTGCCATTTTAAGACAAGAGGTCTATATCCTATTTTAATCTGAAATGATGTATCTTTCTTTACTTTATCGGCCAGAAAAGATTCATCTATATTCATATTCATCAAGGGTGGGGTTAATAAAACTAAATTGTTGAGATCGCTAAAAAAATCAAAAACTTCTGCTTTGGTCTTATTAACCCATACCCGCGTGGTAAAAATTTCAGATTTAGACATATAAAAACAACCTAATTATCACTATATAACTTTACTCTTGCTGCAATTGGGTTTTCAGTTAAGGATGACAAATACTGGTATGACATTGTAATTGCACCTCCGAAACCAAAAACTATTGATGCTGTTAATAACTCTATTCCTAACATGATATCCCCCTAATGTAAAATCATTTCTTTTGAATTAACTAAATCAGATGAGGCTGTGCCTTGGTTTGCATTTTCAAGGAGTTCTTCATTTGCCTTTACTAATGTGTGAACAAAATCAAGCTCCATGATATTTCCGCAGTGGAGACATTGATAAAAAGATCCATATGTATCTTGTTTTAAAATCACATCGCCATTACATCGTAAGCAAAGTTTGAAATGCATCATAATTGTCCTCCTACTCGGTTAGATTTTTTACTCGACAAGGTTATAGTATATTATATTCTACATAATGTCAACTATTTTACCTAATTTTGTAGGATATTAACAACATTCAATATATAAACTGATACTATTGATGCTTTTATTCGACAAGAGTTATTGCCCGTAAATGGGCATTAATCCATTACTGTTCCACCATTAATATTGATATGTTGGCCAGTAATAAGTGAGGCTTCTGGACTACAAAGCCAACGAACAACACCAGCAATATCTTCGTCGGTTGCCGCTCTCCCCATCGGTATTCGTGAAAGAGTAGCTTCCCACCCCTTATCACCAAGAACATCCATTCTGGCTGTTGTTACCGGGCCTGGGCAAACAGCATTAACAGTTATTTGATTAGGTGCCAATTCATGAGCTAAGGCTTGAGTAAATCCATGTAGTGCAAAGTTTGCAGTATTATAAGCAGAAGTACGCGCAGAACCTTGCCTTCCTGCAGTAGAAGAAAGATTGATAATCTGACCCCCCTGATCTTGAGCTATCAATATTTTTGCAACTGCCTTAGCAAAAAGATAACCACCTATAACTTTAATATCAATTACCTTTTTGAAAATTTCATCATCCATATCCACCACTGGCACCCTATCTTCTGCCCTGGCAAATGCTGCATTATTGACTAAGATATCAACTCTACCAAATTTATCCATCGTCTGTTTTACCACAGAATTAACATCATTTGAATCAGCAGCGTTGCATATTAACGGCAAGCATTCCCTGCCAAGATCTCTTACCTGTTCGGCAGTGCTTTCAATATCTTTCCAGCCTACTTGCTTTTCATCTTCTGGAAATGAATCTGGAGAACGGCCAGTACCGGTAATAACTATATCTGCTCCATCCTGTGCTAATGCCACAGCTGCAGCACGCCCTATTCCGCGTAATCTTCCAGCACCTGTAATAATCGCAACTTTCCCTGATAAATCTGCCATGAATCTTACTCCTTATACATTAATTTTGTGCTTGTCTCATCTCTTTAATCGTTTCATCTGTAGGGGGATAATATTTCCCTGGAGGACAATTTTCAGCTAATATTTTTTTCTTAACATATTCTTCAGCTTCTTCATGTTCTTCAACCCATTCAAGTACTTCTAGAGCCAAATGTTTGGGCACCACAACGACACCTTCATCATCCCCTACTATAATATCTCCTGGTCTCACTAATACACCTGAACACTGGATATCAACATTTGCCTGCACTGAAAGACAGTCTGTTGCAGTGGGTGTTTGATTTTGCCCAAAAACAGCAAACCCATAGGTTCTTACCACTTCTAAATCTCTGATTGCTCCATCAGTAACGACCCCATCAGCTTTTTGCATTAATAAATGTAGTAATTTAACATCCCCCAAGTGGGTTGCAAAAGGGATATTCATTGCATCGATCACCAAAACATCTCCTGGCCCACATGATCCCATTGCTATATATTCAGGAGCATTTTCTCCCGTTATTACTTCTTCTCGTAAATCAGGCCGAATAGGTAAAGAACGCAATGTTCTTGCCCGTGAAGCTATTTTCTTTCCTCGTGTTAGAGGTTTTACTGTTTCCATATGGCATTTTATACCTCGTAAGGTATATACAGCAGTCCAAACAGTTGCAGAACCTACCTTTTTATATCGATTTAAAATATCTTGCGAAACATCTTTGTCACTCATAACCCCTCCATTTTTCTAATAAATTACCAAGCCATTTCTAGAATTTCCATCATTCGAGATAGATCTTTTACTCTGCCCGCTCCTTGACCAAAAGCAGGTTCACTTATATCTAATTTAGCTATTTCCTCAAAATCTTTTTTATCCACACTCATATCTCTCAATCGAGTTGGAAAACCTATCCCAGCAATAAAATCTTCAAGATACTTAATTGTATCCCCTGCAAACTCATAATCAGAAGATGATCCTTGGTTTAAACCCATGATTTTACCAACATTTGCAATAACTGAACTATTTACTTTTTGATTGATTTTTAGTTCTGTTTGAACATTTGTAATACTTGCTAAGCCTTGTCCAATATGTGGATATTTATAACGCAATTGTCTACCTAATCCAGTATTTTCACCTTGTATATTTGAGTTGTATGAAGCCTGTGCAGCTCTGTTAGCTAGTAACGCTGCTGCAGCTAATTGCAACCTAGCATCACCGTCATTTGGATCGTTGTAAAGTTTCGGAAGATACTCTATACACAACTCAAGTGATTGTCGATAATCTGTTAACGAAAATGGACTGAGTTCTGTATTTAATAATGCATTAATTGTGCCTGCAACTGTAGTAGTAGAAGTATCTCTATAGAGTTCAAATGGAGCTGTTAGTAATGCATCTCTGTCTAAAAATATCGTAGAGGGCCTAGTTTTAGGATCAAATATTTCTTTTCTATGAGGAGGATTATCATCATAAATAGCAGCCCCTCCCCTATCTGCACCATTTGTGGGAGTTGTCAAAACCAAAAAATTAGGTATCTTAGGTTTGGTTAATCTTGAAACTTCAGGAGGACCTTCAGGAAAGTGTTTTGTATAAATATCATCTAGGCTAACCCCTTCTCCAACCAATATAGTTATTGCCCTACAAGTGACCACAGCACTTCCTCCACCAATTACAACTATTAAATCAGGATTGAGATTCTTAGTAAAATCTACACCTTCTTCCACTAATTTTCTTGGTGACTCTTTTCTCGCATTTGTATAACTTCCTACATAATTATCACCTAGCAATTCTTGGACCTGAGAAACCAAATTAGTTGTCTGGGCAACAGAATAACTCGATAAAATCATAACTCTTTTTGCACCAATTCTTCTGACTTCAGAGGATAAGTTATTGGATAGTGCCCGACCTGCAAATATTCTTGAAGATGGACTTAAATATCGATAATTAGTGGAATGTGCCATATTTTCCTCCGTTATACACAAAATATGTTTAAAACTTGAAACAACATTATAAATAAACTCATCGTAATTGTATCCGATAAATTAGCTTTTATTGGCTATCTTTTAATCATGAAATATTGTAATTTAGCAAAAACAATCAAATCTATAGAATTAGCTTGTATCTTGAAGCTAATTTTTCAACAACTTATTGGATCATCAATTTACTATGAATAATACAAAAAACGAAATACCCTCTTTAAAAATACTCCATACTTCAGATTTACATTTTCTAGGAGATGATGATGAAAATAATACAGTTGAAAACAAATTTCCGATTATTGTTGATGCTGCAGAAAAACTGGATGTAGATTTATTAATCCTCGCTGGAGATATTTTCGACACCCACAGAGCTCCAGTTGAACAGGTTCACGAACTCATAGATCAAATTAACATTATGAACAAACCTTGCATTATTTTACCTGGGAACCATGATGGAAGAATCTTTGACCAAGTCCCTGATGAAAAAATAGGGAATAATTTATTTATGATTAGGGAAGAATCTGGAGAAATCTTTAAAATACCTTCTTTGGATTTATCAATATGGGGAAAACCTACATATAAACATACCCCTGAATTCAAACCTTTAGAAGGGATTCCTAAACGACCTGCATCGAAATGGTTTATCGTCGTAGCTCATGGATTGGTTTTAGACTCTCCTCATTTTGCTGACAGATCTTCACTAATTCATTATGAAGAACTACAAAATGCTGATTGTGATTATATTGCACTCGGCCATGTAGACGTTTTTAAAGAAGTAACTCAAGGAAAATCAAAAGCATACTATTGCGGTGCACCATGGGGACCGGTTACCCCCCCTACTATTGCTATTGTTTCTTTGTATGATGAGGAAAATATTAAAGTTGAACCAATAACTGTTCCACTTAGCCCTTAACGGAGAATTGTATGAATTTACCTTTATCTGATATAAGAGTTTTAGATCTGACATGGGTAGTATCTGGGCCACAAGCTAGCAGATTACTCGCTGATTTTGGTGCAGAGATTTTAAAAATTGAACGGCCTACTGTTGGAGATCCTGTGAGAGCTAATCATGGAATGTTTGTATATTTCAATAGAAATAAAAAAGCAATTCAAATTGATCTAAATGATCCAGAAGGATTGAATACATTTAAGGAATTATTGCTAATTAGTGATGTTGTTATGGAGAATTTTAGTTCTGGTATCATGGCTCGTTGGGGATTAGACTACTTAGGATTATCTAAAATAAACCCTACTATTGTATATCTTAGTATGCCTGGATTTGGTCATGACGGTCCTTATAAAACTTACCAATCAAATGGCCCCACTATACAAGCTATTTCCGGTCAGACATATATCTGTGGTGACCCTGATCTAGGACCTGCAGGATGGGGGTATTCCTATATGGACCATACTGCAGGATATCTAGGAGCGTCAGCAGTATTACAAGCTTTATATCACAGGAATAATACAGGTGAAGGTCAGTTTATTGACTTAGCTCAATACGAAGCTGCAACATCACTCATGGGAACATATCTATTAGATTATGATGTAAATGGAAAAGATAATGCCACTACTTTGAATAGAACAGCTAATAAAGGTGTAAACCCCGCTGCAGCCCCTCAAGGAGCTTATGAAGGCAAAACTCCGGACACATGGATAGCTCTATCAATAACTACGGACCAACACTGGGAGTCACTAACACACATTTTGAAATCTGATGTTCTAAAGAATGATGAACGATTTAAAACATTCGATTCTCGATTAGATAACTGGGAAGAACTAGATATTGAAATCAACTCAATTACTAAAGATTTGGATGTCATTCAATTAGCAAAACAACTTCAACAAGAAAACATTCCAGCATCACATGTACAAGATACTGTCACTAGAGCAGAAAAAGATATTCACTTAAAAAAAAGAAACCATATAACTGAAGTAGAAGATGAAAATGGACGATTAGTTCGAGTTGATTCACTCCCTTTTAAAATGGAAAGTATACCAGACCCCGATTACATATATGCTCCACAACACGGTGAACATAACGAATATGTATTCAATGATATTTTAGGAAAAGATTTATGACGAAAATTTTTGAGAATATCACAATATTAGAGTTAAGTGATAGTGCCGGAGAATACACCGGTAAACTTTTTGCCGGTATGGGAGCACATGTAATAAAAGTTGAACCTCCAAAAGGGTCAAAATCAAGAAAAGTAGGCCCGTTTTATCAGAATATACCCAACCTTAATTCAAGTTTAAAATTTTTTCAGAATAATATAAATAAAGATAGCATAACTCTAGACATCACTAAACAGACTGGATTCGATATTTTTCTTCAATTATTACAATCTATTGATATAGTTATTGAAGACGGGCAAAAAATAGGTCAAGAAAACTTACCTATTTCATTTAAAGATATTCAAAACATAAACAAAAGTACCATTTTATTATCACTCTCTCCTCTAGGGAAAACATTAGAAAGTGAAAACTTTTCTACAAATGACTTTATTAACTTAGCATATGGCGGTCCATTATGGAGTTGTGGTTATGATGACCATACTATACCTCCCATGAAACCCTACCAAGATGCTTCCTATCATATTTCAGGCCATTATGCATTTATGGGAGCTATGTTAGCTTTAATGGAAAGAACAAAAACCAATACTGGGCAACATATAGACCTGTCTATTCATGAAGCATGTCATAATACAACTGAAGCTGCCATGCCAGCATATTATTACAATAATCGAAAAGTTGGCCGTCTTACAGGAAGACATGCAGCACCAGCAAAAACAATACCAGTCGTATTTAAAACTAAAGATGAAAAATGGTGTTTTATAAGAATTCCTGCAAATACTAATACTTGGAATAAATTAATAGAATGGTTAAAAGAAAATGAAATGGAAAAAGACCTTGGCGAACCCGAATATCAAGAGTTAAGTTTCAGACAAGAAAATGCACAACACATTACTGATATCTTAGAAGAATTCTGTGGAAATAATAATGCAAATTATCTATTCCACAAAGCTCAAGAAATCGATATGGTTTGGGCTCCAGTAATAGCACCATATGAATCACTTACCAATGAACACCTAGAAGAAAGAAAATACTTTACTAAGATCTATCATCCAGAATTAAATGAAACAATTCAATATCCTGGGAGACCTTATTTATTTTCTAAAACACCTTTTGAAATCACCACTCCTGCACCATCATTAGGAAAAGATAATTCTCGCATATACGGTAATCTTTTAGGGTTAACTAAAGAAAATCTAACACTTCTCAAACAAGCGCACGTAGTATGAATTTGAAGCATTTTATAATTATAGCTTTAAAAGGTATGGCTATGGGTGCTGCAGACTTAGTACCAGGTATATCAGGAGGTACAGTTGCCTTGATTACTGGTATTTACGAAAATCTAATAAAATCCTTAAATAAAATAATTTCAGAAAACAGAAAATTATCTGATTTACTAGCTATATTAAAAAGTTCCGAATTTACATTTTTATTAAACCTATTCATTGGAATTATTAGTGGTATTTTGGTATTTTCAAGGTTAATTGAATACTTATTTAACAATTATGAAATTCTGACATGGTCATTTATATCCGGACTAATAATTTCAGCTATCATCTTACTGATACGAAGAATCAAATCATGGGATTTCACTAATATTTTATGTATTATTCTAGGCATAATCTTTGGTCAAATTATTATCTCTGTACAAAACTTAGATACAACACATAATATCCCTATAATTTTCTTATCGGGATTTTTGGCTATATCTGCAATGTTATTACCAGGTATTTCTGGAAGCTATATATTGGTATTACTTGGGCAATATGCTTATATTATTACCTCATTAAATGACTTAAATATAACCGTAATTACAACATTTATATCTGGAGCAATTTTAGGATTGATTGTTTTTACAAAAATAATACATGCTATTATGAGGCGCTGGAATAAAAATACGATTGTCTTGATGACAGGGTTAATTATTGGAAGTATAACAAAACTTTGGCCATGGAAAAATCATAATAACGAAAATATTTCACCTATGAGTTGGGAGAACATAAATAATACAGAGCATGAAATCTATTTATCAATATTCCTATTTATATCTGCACTTTTATTGGGACTATTAATTTCAAATATTTCAATGAATATATCCAAGAAAGCACCCTAATAAATATGCAACAACTCTATAAATTTTTAAACTGGAAACCTAATACGTCTTTTTACTACGGATGGGTAGTTGTTGGTCTGACACTTCCTGCTACGTTCTGTGCTACAGGATTGGCTCAAATAGCTATAGCAGGTGCACAAGATTACATATATGAAGACATGGGGTGGTCAAGAAGCAGTATTGCTTTTGCAGCATCTGCAGGTACATGGATTGCTGGGTTATTAGCTCCTCTAATTGGTAGAATTACAGATAAGTATGGTGCGCGTTATCTTATGGTTTTTGGATTGTTAGTAGCTGCATGTTCGTTTTTTATTATTTCCTTTTCTCATAATATCGTAATGTTTTATTCAGCTTATATAACTGGTCGTGCGATAAGTGGGCCAATATTAATCAATCTCACACCCCGTACAATTGTTGTGAATTTTTTTAGAAAAAAACGCAATATAATTCTTTCAACAACATCCACTTTTAGACCTATAAGTGGATCAATAATAATCCTTATGTTTGCTGCTTTTGCTAGTATTAATATTGATTGGCGACAAACTTATATGGTTTTAGCATTTCTAACTCTCATAATTTTCCCTTTTATTTTGATTTTCCTCCGAAACAAACCTGAAGATATTGGATTATTACCTGATGGTATTCCCTACGAACCTAATGATAAATCCTCTAACGAAGATCGAACTCCAGTATTGGATGATGAAAAAAGTTTTACACTAAAACAAGCAACAAAAACTAAAACATTGTGGATTGTTACTGCAGCAATGTCACTTGGGTTAACTGGGCAATCAACTATTATGTTTAGCTTAGTACCATTTTTTGTTGAATCTGGTATATCACAAACAAATGCAGCAGTCATTTTAAGTATAGGATCGTTTTTAGCCTTAGGAAATATAGGTTGGGGATATGTATCAACTTATATTGGATCCAAAAACAGTTTTATCATTTCTTTGATTATTGGTACTTGTGTTACCTACTATTTACTTTTAGTAAACACCTTGCCTGAAGCTTATATTTTTATTTTTATCTGGGGGCTTACTGCCAACTCAGCAGTAAATATGGGACAAATGATAATAGCTGAATATTTTGGAAGAAAATGGTATGGCTCTATTTTAGGTGTAGTAGCGCCTATATCTACCATTTGTCTGGGCATGGGGCCATTTTTAGGAGCGTCGATTCGTGATTTAAGTAGCAATTACACACCCTTAATATATACAGTTATCGGGATAAATATTACGGCACTTGTATTGTTATTTACCGTAAGAAAGCCTGAATATAAAGAATCTAAATAATGGTTATTGGCTGACTATCAAAAATGAATCAAAAACGAGTTCGGCAGGACCTTCCATAAATACTGATTGCCCCTTACCTTCCCATTTCATATTTAACTTACCACCAGGCATATAAAGGTCAATATTATTATCAGTAAATCCTCTATCTTTGGATATTGCTTGTATTGCACAAGCACCAGTACCACATGCAAGAGTTAATCCAGCTCCTCGTTCCCATGATCTTGCCTTAATTTTTGTTTTATCCAACACATTTACTATATGGAAATTAATCCTTTCAGGAAAAAGATCTAAGTTTTCTACTATCGGACCTAGCGTATCTAAAGGGAAATTATCAACATCATCCTCAATAAATGCGACTGCATGAGGGTTTCCCATAGATACACAAGAAATTTGTATTTCTTGATCATTTACAGAAATTTTATGATCAATAATCTTAGGAAGACTTAATAATGCAGATGAGGCAGGTAGTTTGTCTGGTGAAAAAAGAGGCTCTCCCATTGATACGTTTACGGTATCGATCAATCCATTAGAGTTTTTATGTGGATACACTGTTAAAACACCTGCGAGAGTTTCAATCAATAATCCATTTTTTTGATATTCGACTATTTCATTTTCAATTATATATTTCGTAAAACAACGGATACCATTACCACACATTTGTGCTTCGGAACCATCTGGATTATACATACTCATTTTAACAGGTGCTTTATTGGAGTTTTTTACAACTAATAAACCATCAGCTCCAACACTAAACTTTCTCTCACAATACTTTAAAGCTATATTTGACCAATCGAGGTCCAATTCACGACCATCAACAACAATATAGTCGTTGCCGCAACCATGCATTTTACTGAAAGATAGTTCCATTATTTTTCCTTTTTTAAACCATCTGGGAAATGGTCATTTATAGCACAATGAATACAACGGTTAGAAATAACATCAATATTATTATCAAGAAGTTTTGAAGCAGATTCTTCATGTTCTACTCCTTCTTGCATCCAAACTGCAGAAGCATTTATTCTTATAGCAGCCTCTGTAATTTCTGGAACTGCGTCAGATCTTCTAAAAACACTAACAATATCTATTTCTTGGGTAATGCTATCAAGATCGGGTACGCATGGTATGCCATGAACACTTTCTTCCATTGGATTGACCGGAATAATAGTATAGCCACAATTTATCAAGAAGTTTGGTGCTATATTACCAGGCCGTTTCTCTTTGGAAGTGGCACCTACAACTGCTATAATCTGACTTTGCTCCAAAATCTCTTTTTCACTCCTCATAATACCCCCCAAAACAACAATTTATAGTAAAACCCGCCGTTTTGCAGGCATTATACCATCAAAAGAAAGATAAATAAAAATCACCCTATTATCGTATTTATTTTGCATTAATTTTTCTGTTTAATTATGTAAAATAAAAGGTTCTATTAATCCTTTAATTTCCTGTTCGTAGTTACATTGAGATGTAATTGTATCGAACCAATGAATTCGAGTATCAGAAATACGAAACCAGTTATACTGGCTTCTAATAAATCGGTGTGTATTTATTTTAATCTTTTCAGTTGCATCGTTAATTGAAACTTCCCCACTAATATACCGATATATTTCATCATATCCAAGGCTACTCATAGAAGAATAAGTTAAATCAAGGTTATTATTTTTTAAAAGTCTAACTTCTTCAATCCAACCTTCAAGTAACATTTGATCTATTCTGCTATCTACATTTCCATACAAAATTGTACGATCTTTGGTTAAACCAATAATAAAAGGATCATATAAAACGGGATCTTTGCTGCGCAATTCAGACCATTTTTTATTACCTGTAATACCTACTTCCAAAGCACGTATTACCCGCCTAATATTTCTAGAATCAATAATTTTTGTTGCTTCAACATCTATAGATTTAAGTTCCTCGAAAAGGTGTTCTGCTCCATATTCATTCGCAATTTGTTCGAATTTTTTCCTAAGTTCTGGATTAGGAGGCACTGATGGTATAGTCCAGTTTTCAATTAAACTCCAAAAATATTGGCCAGTACCACCCACAAGTAAAGGAGTTTTCCCCCTTGAAATAATATCTTCTATAGAAGCTTTAGCCGATTGAAGAAAATCTGTAATGCTAAAGTCATCAATAGGATCAACAATGTTTATAAGATGGTGTGGAATTGTATTTAATAAATACGGTTTTGGCTTAGCAGTACCTATATCCATATTTCTATAAATTTGCCTACTATCAATACTTACAATTTCACTATCAATATATCTTATGATCTGTTCACTTAGAGCAGTTTTACCAATACCAGTTGGTCCAACAATAGCAATTAACTTTGGTAGTATTCTACTATTCGATTCCATAGGCAACCTAACAATTACAAAGTATCAATTGTTTGAATAATAGAAAGAAATTGTTCTGAACTCAGACTTGCTGATCCGATTAAAGCTCCATCAATACAATCCTGGTTTAGAAAATCTTTAATATTTTCTTTAGTTACACTACCACCATAGAGAATAGGAGTGGTAATGTCTTTTTCCGTTTTATTGAAATGTTCCATTAATAAGATTTTTATTTTACTACATGCCTCATTTGCCTGTTCTGGGGAGGCTGAAATACCAGTGCCTATAGCCCATAACGGTTCATAGGCTATGACTAAATTGTCAAAACTTTTTACACCCGTCAGAGAGGATTCTAACATTTCCTTCAAAATTGAATCCAATTTACCTTCATTTCTTTGATCAATATTTTCACCAATACATATAATTGGTGTTAATTTGCTACCCAATGCTTTTAATATTTTCATATTTACAATATCATTCGTCTCTCCATAGATTATTCTTCTTTCTGAATGTCCAAGAATAACGTACTCACAATAAGGAGATATCATATCTACTGAAATTTCGCCTGTATGAGCTCCAGGAGCCTCATGAGACATATTTTGAGAACCAAGCATAATAGAAGAATTCTCTAATACTTCTGCAGCTGGTACTATTGAAGTGTATGGAGGACAAATAACCACATTTATATTTGAAGTCTGTTGAATCGCATTATTAATCTCAGTAATCAATTTAAGAGATTCTTGATTGGTTTTATTCATTTTCCAATTAGCAACAATTAAATAAGACAAACCAGAACCTCCTTCTGGTATTTAATTCTTTTTCTTGGCTTGATTTGCGACTGCGTTAGTTCTATTAGCTATATCTTCTGGGTCTCCAAGATAATAATGATTCATTGGTTGTAGATCATTATCAAATTCATAAATTAGAGGTATTCCGGTTGGAATATTAAACTCATTTATTTCCTCATCAGACATATTATCAATAAATTTAACCAAAGCTCGGCAACTATTACCATGAGCTACCAACAAAACATTTTTACCCGCTTCTAAATCTTTCTTTATTGATTTTTCCCAAACAGGTATAACTCTTTCCAGAGTATCTTTTAATGATTCTGTACGTGGTATATTTAATCCTTTATAACGTCTGTCAGATTCAAAACTTCGAGGATCGTCAGGATTTAATTCATCAGGTCTAACAGTATAACTTCTTCGCCACATTTGGACTTGTTCAATACCATATTTCTCAGCTGTTTCAACTTTATTCAAGCCAATTAAGTCTCCATAATGACGTTCGTTTAACCTCCAAGATCTATTTACGGGTAGCCACATTAAGTCCATATCATCCATAATAACCCATAAGGTCCTTATAGCTCTTTTTAAAACTGACGTATAGGCAACATCAAACTGAATACCGCTTGATAACAACTCATTTGCTGCAAGCTTCGCTTCTGACACACCTTCCTCGCTTAAATCAACATCAATCCAACCTGTAAACCGATTTTCAAGATTCCATTTGCTTTGACCATGTCTAACAATTGCTAAAGGCACTTCTTTCTCCTCATACTTATAAACTATAAATCCACTACATCAATTTCTGGTATTTTTGATACCCCTATTAAATCTTTACCTTCAAGAAATTCCAGAGAGGCACCACCTCCTGTAGATATATGAGTTACAGCATTAACTAGCCCCAATTTATTAATTGCTTCAGCAGTTGAGCCGCCACCAACTATACTTGTAACATTTTTTATGTTTGCAACAGCTTCTGCAAGCCCTCTTGTTCCATTAGAAAACTGTTCAAATTCAAAGACTCCCATGGGACCATTCCAAACAATTGTTCTACAATTATTTAATTTAGATATAAACAACTTTAGAGTTTCTGGGCCAATATCCATTACAAATCCTTTATCCTTTAATTCAGTTAAGGATATTATTTTATAATTACTATCAACGCCAAAGGATTCAGAAACCACTACATCAGTAGGTAATATGACTTCAGTATTATTTTCTTTAGCCAATTCTAAAATTGATTTTGCAATATTTACACTTTCCTCATCAATATTACCCTCTCCTACCGAATATCCCAGAGCAGATAAAAATATCATGGCCATACCACCACCAACTACAAGCAAATCTAATTTCTCAAACATATTTTGTAACAAATTTATTTTATCTGCTATTTTTGCGCCACCCATGATCGCAGCCATAGGTCTTGCAGGATCATCCAAAGCAGCACTTAAGTTTCTTAATTCTTTTTCCATTTGGAAACCAGCGTAGCTAGGGAGAAAATCAGCTATTCCACTTATCGAAGCATGATCACGGTGGGAGGTACTAAATGCATCATTAACATAAATGTCTGCCAAGGATGCAAGTGATCTACAAAATGCTATTTCATTTGCTTCTTCTGCTCCATGAAATCTAACATTTTCTAAAACCATAACATCTCTTGGTGCCATTTCATTGGCAGCTTCACGAACGACATCTCCAATTGTTTCCCGTACATATATTGTTTCTTGCCCCAGTAAAGCATTTAATCGTTTTGCTACGGGGAACATACGCATCTCTTTTACAACTTTTCCTTTGGGTCGATCAAAATGAGAACACAAAATTATTTTACAATTGTTTTGTTGCAAATAACGGATGGTAGGAAGAGAAGCAAAGATACGAGTATCATCAGATATTTGTCCTGTTAAAGGATCTAAGGGAACATTAAAATCCACTCTCACTAAGACAGTTTTATCACTACAATCGGCATCTCTGATAGTACGTTTCATTAATAATTCCTCACAAGAATTTTTTATTGCGGATCAAGACATATATATTTTATAAAAGCTAGTAAATCACTTTCAACACTTAAACTTAAACCTAGTTGTGAAAATCCATCAATAATTAGATCGAAATATTCATTTATATATTTTTGAGATTTGTTTTTGATATCTAAAGATGTTAGTAGATCGGTAATTTTCTCCACATCCTCTTCAGAAATCACACGTTGATAAAAAAGATTTGCCAATTCACGTTTTTGACTTACATCTGATTCGGAAAATGCCATGACAATTGGGAAAGTTTTCTTCTTATTCAATAAATCTAAGCTATTATGATCCAAAGTATTCGATGCAGGCCATATTGAATTGATATCAGATGTAATTTGACTAGCATATGCGATATTTTGAGCTAAGGAGGTAATTATTGTAGCGTGTTGGCGTAAAATATCAGTACCACATAAAGCTAATTGAAAAGCGCACTCAAATAATGATGCGATTTTTTTTTGTACCATAATAAAATAATCATTTACAAAAAAATCTATCTTCTCAAGTGAGGATAAGTCTTCATGAATACCCTCACATAATAGCAAGCTGGAATTCTCTAAAAACTTTAATCTTTCATAAAGATTTTCTTTGGAAGATGCGGAGGTTGAATTTACAAGTGCGAGCCTTGCCATAGCATGTAATCCATCACCAACATTGATTGCTTGAGCAGGCCCATGTAATGCCCACAAAGTAGGTCGATTATTTCTATATTGAACGCCTTCACCGATATCTATATGAACTTCAGTAAACAGTTTTAACAATTCCAAGGAAACAGAATTAGAAACATCAAATTCTAATGAATTACTAGCTGATTCAGAAATCAAAAGAGCTAAAATACCTAACTTCCAAATACGGTTATTTTCTATACCAAATGTACTTTCACCTAGTTCGTCTCTTAATCCTACCTGGTACTCCATTATTCGATAAATAGACGCTTCTCTATCAGAAAAAATATTCTGCATAGATTTAGAAATTGATGAATTATGCTTGGCAATATTATCAGTAATCATATTTTCTTTTTCATTGTACTAATAAGATCTATTATATACCTTTTCGATAGTTTCAAAAGGAATTGCACCCTGTCGTAATAAATTCAATTTATTGTTAGTAAATTCAATGATTGTAGATGGTTCACCCTGAGTAATATTTTCTGTAGTTGGAAAAACGTAATCTACTAGTCCATTAAAATTATTTTGAGCCTCATCATAGTTACCCACAGGTGTCATTCCTGTAAAATTAGCACTTGTTCCTGTAATTGGTCTACCAAGTCGCGCTGCAATACCGCGAGGAACATCATGATTAGGAATTCTTAGTGCTACTCCAGAATGACCGCCAGAAACAAATTCAGATATTGAATTGTTCTTTGGCATTACTATTGTTAAAGCTCCCGGCCAAAAGTGCTCGCACAAATTTATAACGTCATCTGGCGGTGTATCTGTTACTAATTTTAACTGATCCACATTGGCTAATAAAAGTGGAATTCCTGCATTTTCTGAACGAGATTTTAAATTTATCAATTTTTGTAATGCTAAGTCATTTTTGTAGTCAACAGATAACCCAAACTGAGTATCAGTTGGTAAACAAACAATACCCCCAGATTCAATTATCTTAACTGCCTGATTAATTTCATCTTCCATATAATTATCCTGTTTTTTATATTAAAAATTAGTGTAAATATAGTGCTTGACTGAGTATAGCATAAATGCTAATCTCGAAAACAATTACAATTTGTGTAACCACTTTGGAAACTATCACGATAATATGAACTCTAAATCTGAAATCCACAATGAAGAATCTATTATAATTGTTGATTTTGGATCTCAATTTAGCCACCTTATAGCTAGAAGACTGCGTGAAATTAATATCTATAGCATTTTGATATCCCCTTCTAATGATTTTGATGCCGTGAAACGACTAAATCCAAAAGGAATAATACTTTCTGGAGGCCCCTACAGTGTTTATGACACTAATGCCCCACTTGCACCTGACTGGGTTTATACTTCGAATTTACCCATACTAGGTATCTGTTATGGCATGCAATTAATTACACACCAATTAAATGGTAAAGTTACAGCTTCTTCTAAACGTGAATATGGGCATGCAAAACTTAATAAAAAATCACTTTCAACTACCTTACTAGACTCTATTGATGATAATAATGACGTATGGATGAGTCATGGAGATAAAATTGATAGTTTACCAATTGATTTTGAATGTATAGCTAGTACTGAAAATACACCTTTTGCTGTCATCAGAAAAGATAATATATATGGTCTGCAATTTCATCCTGAAGTTTCTCATACAAATAATGGCATTCAGATTCTTAAAAATTTCGTTTATAAAATTTGTGGATGTGTAGGTAAATGGACCCCTGAAAACTTTATTACTAAATCAGTAAATGAAATCAAAGAGATCGTAGGTGAAGATACTGTTATTTGTGCACTATCTGGTGGCGTTGATTCTTCAGTGACTGCTAGATTGATTCATGAGGCTATAGGTGATCAGTTGCAATGTATATTCGTAAATAATGGCCTTTTGCGAAAAGATGAATCAAAAAATGTTATTGAAGCCTTTGAAAAATTTACAGATTTTAATCTAACCTATATTAATGCTGAAAGGCAGTTCCTCAAGTCATTAAAAAATATTACTGATCCTGAGGAAAAACGTAAAATTATTGGAACAGAATTTATAAATATTTTCGAAGAGTATTCAAAAAATAACTTTTCGAATGCGAAGTTTTTAGCACAAGGAACACTCTACCCTGATGTCATTGAAAGTGAATCTAATGATAATTCTAATTCAGCCAAAATTAAAACCCATCACAATGTAGGTGGATTGCCTG